>PJTO01000096.1_pt1 | contig 120789 bp, 108 predicted proteins | sample 1512101 | NCBI WGS metagenome assembly PJTO01 (sample SAMN08177690, study PRJNA422409) | Soil metagenome, whole genome shotgun sequencing project. | reverse complement strand
CTTCACCGGAGCCACCGGCACAACGGGAGCTACCGGGACTACTGGCGCGACTGGAGCCACTGGTTCCACAGGTGCTACCGGCTTTACCGGAGCTACCGGCACAACAGGAGCTACCGGGACTACTGGCGCGACTGGAGCCACTGGTTCCACAGGTACTACCGGCTTCACCGGAGCCACCGGCACAACGGGAGCTACCGGGCCTACTGGCTCGACTGGAACCACTGGCGCCACTGGTGCTACCGGTCCAACAGGTGCTACCGGTTTCACCGGCACAACGGGAGCTACCGGGACTACTGGCGCGACTGGGGCCACCGGCACAACAGGAGCCACCGGGCCTACTGGCGCGACTGGAACCACTGGTTCCACAGGTGCTACCGGTTTCACCGGAGCCACCGGCACAACGGGAGCTACCGGGTCTACGGGCGCTACCGGAGCCACTGGTGCTACTGGCAGTACCAGCCCCACTGGGCCAACCGGAGCGACCGGTGTCACTGGCGCCACTGGAGCTACCGGGCCAACTGGAGCAACCGGAATCACATCCGCCACTGGAGCTACGGGCTCTACAGGCTCAACCGGAGCTACAGGCGTTACCGGGGCAACCGGCGCAACGGGTACGACGGGCAGTACGGGGCCAAGCGTATTGGCGGACGGCTTCTCGGCTTCGCGCGCTCCGAGCACGATTGCTACAGGAGCTCAACTTGATAACTGGACAACGACCGCTCCTTATTATCCGGGTACCGGATTCAACGCGACGACAGGAACCTATACGGTGCCGGTCACAGGCAGATATGCGATTAAAGCGACCATCAGCTACACGACTGTCGCCGCCCTCGGCATTCAACTAGGGGCTGGTGTGAATCCGTCCTTCGTCGTCAGACGCACTAGCGATGGCACCGATCTAATTACCGGTTTATTTCCGATCTTGAACACCGCCCTACTGGTTCTAACCATCCGGGTCATTCTGGGGAGCGCGACTGTTACATTAGCCGGAGACGTCACGCTTAATGCCGGAGACACCATCGCCATCCTCTACGTCAGCAGCGGGCTTACAATCAACTTAAACCTGGGAGGACCCAACGCTTCGGCCACCGTCTGGTCGATGCACAGATTAACTTGACGCGAAGCCTCACCCAATTTATCGCAGGAGCAAACAAACTTCCCTGCACCCATAGGAGGAATCGCATGATTACGATTAGCCTCTGCATGATCGTCAAAAACGAAGAGCAAGTTCTCGAACGCTGCTTGGCCTCCGCAGCTCCGCTTGTCGACGAGATAATCATTGTGGATACAGGTTCCACCGACCGCACGAGAGAGATCGCCCTGCGCTTCACGGATCGACTGCTTCATTTCGCCTGGATCGACAACTTTTCCGCAGCCCGCAACTACTCCTTTGATGCCGCCACACAGGACTACATCCTATGGCTCGATGCCGACGACGTAATTACTCCCGACAACCAGCAGAAGCTGCTAGATCTAAAACGGACGCTCAGCCCCGATACCGATTCCGTCTCGATGATTTATGAGCTGAGTCGAGACGAATACGGCAACGTCGCCCACAGTCTAAGACGCAATCGTTTGGTCAAAAGATCCAATCGTTACTGCTGGCAAGGAGCGGTGCACGAGGTGCTTATTGTAGGCGGGCATATTGTAACAAGCGATATCGCCGTCGCTCATTGTCCATTAACCGATGCAGACCCCGGCAGAAATCTACGCATCTACAGCCAGCGTGAAGCGCAAGGACTGCCGCTGACGCCACGCGACCGACTCTACTACGCCCATGAACTGCTGGAGGCACAGCAATACCGCCAAGCTGCCGCTCATTACGAGCGATTCCTTGACGAGGAGGAAGGCTGGATCGAGGATGAGGTGACCGCGTGCAGCAAGCTTGCGGATTGCTACCACGCGCTTGGAGAGGCCGAGCAAGAGTGGAACGCGATCTGCCGCGCTTTCCGCTACGATGCGCCCCGCCCGGAGTTTTGCTGCCGCATCGGCTTCAGCTTGCTGCATCGGGGCAAATACGAAGCCGCCGCCCATTGGTACAGATTGGCGATCGAACTTCCCGCACAGGAAAAGTGGGCGTTGGAAAACCACGCCTGTAGGACATGGCTCCCTCACTTGCAGCTATGCGTCTGCTACGACCGGATGAAGCTGCACGACCTGGCCTACGCCCATAACGAAATCGCCCGAACCTATCGTCCGGACGATGCGGCTATTTTGCAAAACAAAGCTTACCTGGAACCTTTGGTTTCCCGACTAGACAGCGCTTCAGATAACCAGGAAGCCGGATAATCGTCAGCCGTTCTCGCTCCATTCCACCAAACGAGGGTTCGCATCCATAATCGATTCGTATTGAGCTTTGCTTCCATACGATCCGTCGGGGTCCGACTCGTTATAACGCTCATACTTGCGCCGCCTCTCGGACTCCTTCGCCCACCCCATGTGCTTGAGTCTGAACGGACTGATCGCATTCGGCAAGGAAAAAATGTTCCACGGCATTCTGCCGCAATGCACAGGCGTTTCCGACCACACGCCGGGGAAATGCGGGCGATACCTTACTAGCAGCGGCCTATATAATCCGTGACTGTTCCAATGCTCATCCTCCCGGTATCGGCATTCGTCCCAAAAATCGTAAATGCGGAAGCAGTAAACGTCGATTTCTTCCTGCTCAAGCATGGCGGAAAGCCCATCCCTAAAACGATCCTCAAACCATTCGTCCGCATCGAGCACAAGCACCCATTGCGGGTTCAGCTTCGCCGCCTCCGCCCATTGCTGCTGTCTAAGCACATACTCGTTGCCAAATTTCGGCTCGTCGTTGCGAACGAGCCTCAAGGGAATGCCCGCTAGCGCCTGTCTACAGATGTCCGCCGAGCCGTCCGTGCTCCCATCGTCGATAATAGATGCCGCATCTATATAATCCTTGCATCGCGCAAGCATCTCTCTCAAATGGCCTTCCGCTTCATTTCGTATCGTCATCGACAGCAGCAGCCTCGGCCTGGAATCGTCTTCGGCAGCCCCGCGCCCCATATTGCGCCAATGAACGCGCTGCGCGGGCAGCTTCCCGATATCCGAGGTCCGATATAGATGCAGAGCCGGCAGCGTCGTATCGACAAACAAATCGAAGCCGAGACATTCCGCCCGGATGCAAAAATGGCGATCCTCTCCCCATAAGGATAGATTGCGTATTTTGCGAAAAGACAGATCAAAGCGCAGCGCCTCCGAGCCGATCAGCGTGCAGGCCCCGAGCCCGCCTACTTGGTACAGTCCGGGAGTTCGGAGCATCGCAAGAAATTCATTTGTTCTTCGCTTGATTTCAGCATCCGACAGCAGCGTCCCCGGCTCCCTGAACACCATATCGTATTCGTCGCTTAACCACACCTGAGGCAGCGGAGCGGTTCCCGGCTGCCACTGCGTCCAGAAAATTTCGCTGACGATCGGTTTTCCCGTCTCCAGCAGGCGGAGCAAAGTCCCGGGATGAAGAACGATGTCCGAATCGACCAGCAGCAAGGCATCTACACGTTCGTCCCTTGCCTGCCGGATAAATCCGTCCTTGGATTTGGCTACTCTCCATACGAGCATTTCGTTCCATATATGCGTATTCTCGTTACATTGAAAAGGGATTTCCGCACTCCGATCGGCTTGTTCGATCTTCGCGGAAATCCCTTTTTGCGCTTGCATTGCTTGAAAGCTCTTCAACAGCTCGGTCGATGCCGGGTCGTCGTTGTCATCGACCAGTCGGAAAATCAGCTCGTGATCTCCACCGTCGATCGAAGCCAATCCGTGCAGAAATTCGGTCAATATGTCCGGTCTGCGCCGAACCGGGCTTGCGATCATGATTTTGAGCTTTTCCATGAATCTCCCTCCCATGCTCGCCGGCTTCGGAAGTAACTCGTTCTTCCTTAACCTTTATGCATGGAGGAGGCAATCGATTCCTAAGTTATCGGCGTCGCTACAGCACGTCCTGCAGCATCTTCTCCCATTCCTTGCGCTCCACAATGCCCTCGATCCGATGGCGGACGACGCCGTCCCGATCGATTATAAAGCTGACCGGATATCCGGTAATTTTGTACAGATCTCCGGCTACGCCCTCCGCATCGGTCAGAACAGGAAACACGAAGCCCTGCTCCTTCACGAATTCTTTGGCCGATCTCAACCTGTCGTAATTGGTGGCGTTAACGGCATACAGATCGAGCTTATCCTGATGATCTTCATAGATCGCCTTAAGATCCGGCGCCTCCACCTCGCACGGCCCGCACCAGGCCGCCCAGAAATTAACGATCAGAGCTTTGTCCCGCTTCCCCCCGACGCTGAAGGACGTCGTTCCGTCCAGCGAATCGAGCGTAAACGCCGGTGCGAAATGATTCGCCTTCGGCGCCGGATCTGCCGGAATTTCGCCGGCCGACTGCCCGTTCGCTCCCGCCGCCTTACCAGAGGAAGCTCCGCGCCCGCTTTCGTCCCATATCCACACCCCAGCAATCGCAATGACCGCTATCGCCAAAATAATCAGGTTTCTTTTCATGGATTCCTCAACTCTCAAGTTCAAGATATTACCCTTATCTTACCCCATTTCCAAGGAACCTTCCATGACTCAGACGTGTCGGAATGATGAACATCTCCCTCCATTCGCCCTAACGCATATCGCCTCAAATGCAAGGGAACGTTAACTGAACCAGCGACAGCAGGTTGAACGAGTAAAAGCTGCCGTTTAAGGAGGAATCAGGAAGTGTCCGCAACCACGAAATCCAGAAGCAGACTGTCCGTCACCTTCACGAGCGACATCGGCGCAGACGCCGAGAGACCGGAAGCTCAATCTTCCTCTGGCGGACAAGGCAAACCCAAAAGCAAAATACGCCAGTACATCGCTCTCTCTACCGTACCGCTCGTACTCGTGCTCGGCAATTCCATGCTTGTCCCAATCCTCCCGACGCTCAGAAGCGAGCTGGGAATCTCGCAATTTCAAACGAGTCTGGTCATCAGCTTATTTTCCGTATGCGCCGCCCTGATCATTCCGATCGCCGGCTATTTGTCGGATCGCTTCAGCCGCAAAGCAGTGATTATCCCCTCTCTCATCGTGTACGGCAGCGCTGGCGTGCTTGCCGGCTTCGGAGCGATCTGGGATTCGTACTCCGTGCTGATTGCCGCGCGAGCGCTGCAGGGCATCGGAGCGGCCGGAACCGCGCCGATTGCAATGGCGCTCGTCGGAGACTTGTACAAGGACGGCCAAGAGAGCCAGGCGCTCGGCTTGATCGAGGCCTCCAACGGAGCCGGAAAGGTCGTCAGTCCGATTCTGGGCTCGCTGCTTGCGCTGATCGTCTGGTATGCCGCCTTTTTCGCGTTTCCCGTCTTCTGCCTCCTCTCCCTGCTCGGCGTTATTTTTCTCATCAAGGAACCGAAACGTCAGGACGAACCGCAACCAATCTCGCAGTACCTGCGCTCCGTCAAACAAATTTTCGCCGAACGCGGCCGCTGGCTGATCTCCTCGTTCTTCGCGGGATCGCTCGCTCTGTTTATTTTGTTCGGGGTGCTCTTTTTCCTGTCGGACATTTTGGAGAAACCTCCCTATTCCATCGAGGGCGTCCGAAAGGGCTTTGTCCTCGCCATTCCGTTGTTCGGAATGGTCACGACCGCTTACATCACCGGCACGGTCATCCGCAAAAACGGCGTGCTCATTCGCTGGCTCATGAATATCGGACTCGCCCTGATGGTCGTCTCGTTGGCGCTCACGATCTGGTTTAACAGTAATCTCTACGTCTTTATCGGACTGCTGACGATCAGCAGCATCGGCACCGGTCTGCTCCTGCCCTGCCTGAACACGATGATTACCGGAGCAGTCGAGAAGGCGGAGCGCGGGATGATTACGTCGTTATACAGCAGTCTGCGGTTTTTCGGGGTCGCCTTCGGCCCGCCCCTGTTCGGATGGATGATGGCCAAGTCGCATACGATCGTGTTCGTGACGGTATCCGCGTTGTCGCTGATCGCGCTTGCGCTGGTCTTTTTCCTGGTTAAACCCGGCAAACAGGTGCAGTAGCAGATTGCCAGCGACGCCCCCTTCATTCATACTCAGTGTGATGAGGAGAGGGGAGACGGATGTGGAAGTCAGATTAGGCGCCGATTTGGAAAAAGAGCTCGTGCATACGCTGCGGAACCGCCTGCCCTATGAAGCGTGCGGAGTGATCATGGGGACGGTAACGAGCGGCATTATCGAAGCAAGCGAGTTCCGTCTCATTCGCAATGCTGCCGGTCACCCGGCAGCTCATTTTTCTTTTCACCCCGAGGAATGGATCGCAGTCTTCTTCGAAGCGCAAAAAAACCAACGCGAAATCGTCGGTTTCTTCCACAGTCATCCATCGGGAACGATCGTTCCCAGCGATAGCGATCTTGCAGGTTTCGTTCCGTGGAGAACTTATTGGATTATCGGGCTGACCGAAGCGGATCACGAGATTGGCGTCTTCGCACGCGAATCGGACAATTACTGGACCCCGATTCCCCTGTGGGTCGTTAATGACGGCTTAAATACGCATACAGCTCTCCCAGCGTCGTCACCTGCCGATCCAAAATAGAACGGAGAAATTTGAAATAAAGCTTTGCGGTCATAACCGAATCATGAAGCGCATGATGCCGCTCCGTCACAGGGACGCCGTAACGTTCGAGCACCTCGTCCAAGCCATAATGAATCGCCTTCGGCTCCAGCCACTTGGCGATCATCATCGTATCGATAATCCGATGCGTCAAATTTACCTTCGAGGTGCGCCACAGCGCGCTGCTCAAAAACTGCTTGTCATGTCCGCTGCCGTGCGCAATCAGCACTTTCCTGCCGATATATCCCATGAAATCGTGCAGCACCTGCATCAAATCCGGCGCATTTTCGGCCATCTCGTTCGTGATCCCGGTCAGTTCTGTAATATGACGCGGAATTTTGCGCTTCGGATTGACGAGCCGATAGAACGGCTCGACCTCCTCGAACTCTCCCCCGCGGATTAATACGGCTCCCACCGAAATAATCTCGTCGCCATTGTACGGATAAAACCCCGTCGTCTCAAGATCGAACACGACCGCTTCCATCTCGGCAAGCGGCAGCGCAAGCGCGCTTTCCTTGCGTTGCTCCCTGGACATCGAGCGAATAAAAGCCATTTGCTGGGCGTTGGCCGAGCCGAACATCGACGCAATCGCCGGGGGAAGCCCGCCCATTTTGTACAAGTTCCACATTCGTCCTCGCGCATTCGTATCCTTGGGCTCCTTCACTTCGCTCTCCCCCCGCCAAGCCGGATCGGCAGCTCCTTCTGTACTTTACGTTGAATGTTTTTGCCGACCTTCAGCGCCTTCTTCAGAGGAGCGACCATCTCCTTCGTCAGTTTGCTCGCCGGAAGCTTTCCCGTGCCTACGAGCCGCCCGCCTTCCATCGTCGTAGACGTGAAATGCCGCAGTTTGAGAAAGAGCAGGAAAGCTTCCCTTGTCTCCTCTGCCTCGGACGGATTCAGCCATCCTTCTCCAAGCAGCGCGTCAATCCGCCGTAAAGTATTGGTCTCCCGAATGCCCGCGCGCATTGCCAGCAAGCGAAAGGCGTTAACCATCGGAATATAGGCCCCGTACTTGATGTCCAGGCCACCCGCATTCTCCCCGTATCTCTCTGTCAGCAGCTGTCCGAATACGCCGACGAGAACTTTGTGGTGCAGCGTATTGTCCAGCATTCTGCGCTCGATGACCGGGTGGCCGAGCAGGTCGCCGAAATATCGGCTGCGCAGTTGATTCGCCAGACCGGCATCTCCCCATATCGCTCGTCCGTCGGCAGCTATGAGCAGATAACGAACGTTTTCCCAGCTCGGTTCCGCGAACCAGCCTGCAATCCGCTTCGTCCAGCCCGTTAGCGGCAAGCACCATACCGGATTGGATGCGATTACGTTGCCTTCGCATGGCGGATAGCCGATCGCGATCAAATATTCGACCGCCGTTTCCGCCAGCTTCAGAAAGTAACTCCGATTAAACTCCTCCTCCGCTTCATCTCGCGCATCTTCATAGACCAAGCCGCTGTCCTGGTCGCTATGCATGGTCTGCTCCAGCCTACCTCCGCTGCCGTAGAGCATATACGCATAAGGCACGGGAGGGGCTCCAAGCCCCGACCGTGCCAAATCGTTTTCCGCCAGCGCCAGCACCCGGACAATCAACGCATCGTGCAGTTCATTTAGCGCAGCGATCGCCTCTTCGACGGGCAAGGAGAAGAAATCGGCCTCCAATCGCCGCTGCCCCTTCTCCCTTGCCGACTTCAACTGATCGAGATTGCCTGCGCAGTCGATGTCCGGCCAGCGCTTTTCCGCTTTGGGACTGTCCATGCGTCTATCTCCTCCTGACTTAAGCAGCCTTTACAGGGATGTGTTCGCTTTTTTTAATTGTTCCGGATAACCGTAGGTACCGTGCTCGCTCAAGTCAAGTCCGATAATCTCTTGCTCCTCCGTCACGCGGAAGCCGATCGCCTTTTTCACGACCCACAGCACGATGAAGCACGCAACGAAAGCGAATCCGCCGGCTACAACGACCGATTCTACTTGAACCCACAGCTGCTTCCAACCTCCGCCCTCGAACAGGCCCGCTTGGCCGACGCCGACTTTAGCCGCCAGCTCTTCCGTAGCAAACAAACCATTCGCCACAGTGCCCCAAATCCCTGCTGCGCCATGTACGGACAACGCATAGATGGGATCGTCGATTTTCATTTTTTCGAAAAACTTGGCACTGAAGAAGACCAGCACTCCGGCGACGAGACCGATAACAACCGCAGCCCACGGATCTACGAAGGCGCAAGAGGCCGTGATCGCCACCAGACCGGCTAGAGCGCCGTTCAGCGTAGCGGTAATGTCTGCCTTACCGTTCACAAGCCAGGAGATCAGCAGCCCCGCCACTGCGCCTGCGGCTGCGCCCAACTGCGTATTAAAAGCCACGAAGCCGAAGAAACCGTCTCCGATCGAAACCGTGCTGCCCGCGTTAAAGCCAAACCAGCCGACCCATAAAATAAGCACGGACAGAGCCGTAAACACTTGATTGTGCCCAAGAATCTCATTCGGCGAGCCGTCCTTGTTGAATCGGCCAATGCGGGGTTTAAGCAGAATCGTAGCCGCCAGCGCCCCTATTGCGCCTGTAAGGTGAACGACTGTGGAGCCAGCGAAATCCTGCGCTCCGTCTTCCGCGAGCCAGCCGCCGCCCCAGATCCAGTGAGCGACAACCGGGTAGATAACCGACACGAAGAACAAGGTGAAGATGAGATAAGAGGACAATTTCGCTCTTTCCGCGAATCCGCCCCAGGCGATCGACAGCGATACGGCTGCGAAAGCGAGCTGGAAGACGAAGAAGATCGAGTCGGGCAGGCTGCCGTCGGTCACTCCGTTAGCCGGACTGAAGAAAAATTTGCCAAGTCCGATGAATTTGTTCAACGTCTCCGAAGCTTCCCCGCCGAACGTAATTCCGTAGCCAACTGCCCAGTAGACAAGCGAGGCAAGGCCCACCGTAAAGATTGTTTTGCCTGCGACGTGTCCGGCGTTCTTCATCCGAGTCGATCCGGCTTCGAGAAGAATAAATCCGCCTTGCATGAACAGGACCAGAATCGCCCCCAACATAACCCATAGAGCATCGAGCCCCATATTCAGCTGCGTCGGCGACGGGTCCTCCGCAAATGCGACCGTCGGAAATAGTACCAGTAATGCGCCGATCGATAACAAGCTTTTCTTCAACATAACGCTCACTCCTCTAAGTGTTATATAATGTGACATAACAAGAAAGTAATAATGTCATTATAGAGGGTGATTTCGGGTTTGGATAGATGTAATTTTGTATAAAAGTTTGTGTTTTTACGCATACCCTTTTAATCTTGGCCAATTTCATTCAATTATGTAATGTGTATGTTATATACTTGTAGCCTACGTCGTAAGACGGACACCCCTTGAAAGCATCACGTTTGACTGTATGGTTGGGGATTTTGTATGATGGGAGTAGGCTTCGCGAGCAAAAGGGGGATAACGATGCGTAAAAATCAGCACGCCGCCGAACGGCTATTCCGGATCGGAGAGCTCTCCTCTTTGGCCGGAATCAGCCCGCGGACGATCGATTACTACACCAGTATGGGGTTGCTGCTGCCCGCCAAACGTTCTTCAGGCAACTATCGCTTGTATGACGAAGAAACGTTGACCCGGCTGCGCCAAATCGAACAACTAAAGGCTCAGAAGTTCTCGCTCGAGGAAATTAGAGAGCAGTTTGTCTCGCACAACCGCGTTGCGACAGACGAAGCCGTCAACCGCAAGCTTGCCGACCTCCAGATTCATCTCGCTCAACTGGAGCGTGAGGTTAAAGAGCTTGAGCCGGTAATCGAGCAGTTAAAGCCACGGCAAGCCAAAAAACTGTACCAAGCCATTACACCGCAAACCGCAGCTTGCGTCGAGGCTCTTCTGCTTCTTTTGGGGAAAAGTAACTTCATGTAAACAAGTTACCCTAATGGAGGTTCGAACATCATGTTCTTTCACCCGATGGATTTCGTGATCATCATCGCCTTCCTGTTATCCGTGTGGGCCCAGTTCAGGGTCAAGGGGACTTTTAATCGCTGGTCCCAGGTCCGTGCCGCAAGCGGCCTGACCGGCCGCGAGGCGGCGAGAAGAATGCTGGACCTCAATGGCCTGCACGACGTTCCCGTTGAACCGGTGCGAGGCGCGTTATCCGATCATTACGATCCGATCGCGCGAGTCGTAAGACTATCCGAGCCCGTCTACTCGGAACGTTCGATCGCCTCGATTTCCGTCGCCTGTCACGAAGTCGGACACGCCGTTCAGCATCAGCATTCTTATCCGATGCTTGTGCTGCGCCACCGGATGTTCCCGGTCGTTCGCTTCGCATCCGGCATCGCGCCTTTCCTGCTGATCGCCGGCTTCCTGTTCCACTCGCTTAACATGATCGGCTTCGGGATCATCTTCTTCTCGGCCGCGGTCGCCTTTCAACTCGTCACCCTGCCCGTGGAATTCAACGCAAGCTCAAGGGCGCGGGATCTGATGGTCGCGGAAGGCTTTATCCACCGCGACGAAGAACGCGGAGTCGCCAAGGTGCTGAACGCCGCCGCGCTGACCTATGTAGCCGCCGCATTGATTTCTCTGCTTGAGCTCGTCAAATATATTCTGATTTTCACGAGCAGCAATCGGGATTAACCCAAATTCTAAATAAAGGGCAGCCTCGGATCGTTCGCAATCCCGAGGCTGCCCTTTTGATATTATCCAACTATAGCGACTCATAATCGTTCTTAAAAAAATCGATCAGGAACGAATGAAAGATCTGTACGACAAGCGGAAGCTTCTCCGAGGATCTATGAATCAGGCCAACCGTTCGAGTGACTTTCGGCTCGCTGATTTTCACGACGGCCGGCATCATCGAACTCGTCTCGTACATCGCCATCTCCGGAAGCAGACTGACGCCCATGCCGGCTGCGACAAGCCCGCGGATCGTCCCCGACTCCTCGCCTTCGAACCCGATTTTCGGCGTAAACCCAGCCTCCTTGCAGGCATCCCACACGATCGGGCGCAACGAGTAGCCGTTGCCGAACAACACAAACGTTTCATCCTTCAACTCGCTCAGATTAATCGCCGGTTTTTTCGCTAACGGATGGTTGATCGGCAAAATCGCGTACAAGCTTTCCGTCAGCACGACTTCCCCCGTCACCTGTTCGTTGTTTTCCGGATACGGAGAAATAAACGCGATGTCCACTTCGGCGTCAATGACATCCCGGATGAGGGAAGGATACATTCCTTGCCGGAAACGAAATTTAACGTTAGGGTGCAGCTTACGGAAAGCGGCCACAACTTGAGGCACGAGGTGGATACCCAGACTATGAGGAAAACCAAGCCGAATCTCTCCGACCTCAGGGTCGAGAAACTCGTGAATCTCCATAACAGCACGGTCGAGATCCCCCAGCAACGCTTCCGCTCTGCGAAGAAATAGCTGACCGACAGGCGTAAGCTGCACGTTGCGTCCGCGCTGCATGAACAGACGTACGCCCAACTCCTCCTCCAGACGATGAATCTGTCTGCTTACGGCCGACTGCGCCACATGAAGCTCCTCGGCCGCTTTCGTCACATGCTGCAGCCGTGCGACCTGTACGAAATATTCCAATTGTCTCAGTTCCACGCGACCACCCCTTTCCGCACCGTCAACTCCCAAGGATTGGACAATGACGTTCCATAACGATTATAATAATTACGGCAGACCTTATCAATGAAGGAGGATTTCTTCCCATGTCCCAAGAACGTACCGTTTCTTTCAAGAGCAACCCGATTACGCTTGTCGGCCCCGAGTTGAAGGTCGGCGATTCCGCGCCAGATTTCACGTTAAACAAAAACCTGCTCGAAACTTCCTCCCTGAAGGATTTTGCAGGCAAGGTTAAGCTCGTCAGCGTAGTTCCTTCGATTGACACAGGCGTATGCGACGCGCAAACTCGTCGTTTTAACGAAGAAGCCTCCAAGCTGGGCGAGAACGTTGCCATTCTGACTGTCAGCGCCGATCTACCGTTCGCGCAAGCTCGCTGGTGCGCTGCAGCCGGCGTAGATCGCGTATTCCTACTGTCCGACTATAAGGAGAACAGCTTCGGTAAAGACTACGGCGTGTTCATCAAAGAATTTCACCTGGACATGAGAGCGATCTTCGTCATCGACTCGAACGACCGCATCGCTTATATCGAAGTACTGAATGAAATGACCGAGCACCCGAATTATGAAGCGGCGATCGAAGCTGTCAAGAACCTTCTCTAAATCGCAAACCCGAACATGACAAAAGCGAGGACAGGCCAGACGCCTTTCCTCGCTTTATTAATGTCGGCTGAAACGCGCGCCTCTCTAAGCTTTATAGCTCGACAGCTTGCGATCCAGCACGCTGTAAATCTCTTGTATGTTGCGGTAGTTGGATCCAAGATCGCCGAGAGAGCCGCGGGAAGCCGAGTAAATATCGACCGCCGTATTGCCTGGGCTTGTACCAACCAACTGGATCGTAATATCCATTGTCCGCCCGGCCATCGACTTCTTCTCCATAACGATTTCCCCAACCGTCTGAACCTCGTGAAGCACTTTGTAGCCCTTCATTTTCTTCAGAATAGAGCTGATCTCATCCCAAGCGCGATCTTTCGAAAGGCGATAATAATGAGATTTAAGCTTGGGGTCTTTCGCCTTGTCGCTCGTATGTTCATGACTGCGAATCAATCCGATCAGAATCCGCTTCAAACGCTCTCTCTCCCTCCGAGTACCTTTGGCGCTACATTCTATCATATCACGCCTTACCCGGGGATTAAAGACCCATAGACGGAAAAAACCCGCCCTTGCCGTCCGACGTGCATGTTTCTGAACCTGCTTTAGCAGGTGGGTGCCCGCAGCCCGGTTTTTGACTTCCCTTTTCGAGGGCCTGTCAGCCGCCTGGCAATGTAGAGCTCCCTGGAAACAAACATTGGTTCAAAACAATGAAGCGCCGTAACGCACAGGGCAGGAATATCCCCATTATAAGCAGGCAAAGCGCAAAAGTAAAATGTTTAGTCTTGGGATTTCTTCTCTAGGTTTACACTCTTGTCTTCTTCGCTTTCATCATCGGACTCTTCGTCAGATTCGCTCTCGGCTTGTTCCTTCGCCAACATCATCTTCTGAATGACAATGTTGAAATTGAAGAAGGTGTATACCGCGATTATGCTTCCGAAGAAGAAGGGCAGCAAAAAGGTGAATCTCATGCTGATGGCGATAACGACCACCGCTCCAATCGCCATGGCAAGCGAACGAAACGGACGTCCGATCGTCAGTATAAGCGCATTCTTGAACAGTTGAATCGTTTTCATATGAAAATGCGACAACAAAGAGAAAAAGTGCAACATAGATATAAGCAACAACAGCATCAAAGCGATAAAGAGGTAGGCCAAAATCTGAAATCCGCTGATCTGTTTCAGATAGACTTGGAAGTCGATGATCAGAATCGCGAACAGCAGAGCATAGACAATACCGCCTATCATCGCCTGAACGTAGTTTTGCTTATAGTTGCGGAAAAAGGTTTTGAATAGCGGTACATCAACGTCCCCCAGCACCCATTTCCGAGCAACCGAGAACATCGCCGAGGTTGACGGAAACAGGGTGAAAGGAGCGGCGATCGCCATCAAAATAACAGCCGAGATGAGGGAGCCGCTTGCGGCGTCTCCCTCAGCCTGCGTGCTGATAAAAGGCGTAATAAACAGAAACCAAAAAGGAAGAGAAGTGAGAAGCCATAAAACGTTAATAACCGACAGCCTCATAATCCATTCGGATATTTTGTAGAAGCCGCCCATCATGCCCCGCATTTCCATGGGGATTCCTCCCTGATGACTGTTGTTCGCTATGCTGCTGCGATTAGACCTTTACGAAATCTTCGTTCTGCGAGCGATTGCCGCGGTAGTCGTCTTTCCGCTCCGGACGTCCGCCTCGATTGTCGCGATAGCCGCCTTCGTCCCGGTTGCCACTGCCACTGTAACGATTGCCGCTGCCGTACGGCTTGCGTCCGCCGTTGTAACCGCCAGGACCGCGATCTCCGCGTCCTTGACCGCTCTGGCGCCACGAGCCCGAGCCGCCGCCTTGACCGCCGCTGCCGCCGTAACGACGACCGCTGCCACCGCTGCTGCCGTAGCCGCCGCTGCGTCCGCCCTCGAACTTGCGCTTCTTCGAGCGAACCGGATCTTCGGGAGTCAATTCGATATTAACGTCTTTCTTGTCGCCGTTGAGCAGCTTCATAGCAGCAGCCAGCAATTCGACGGAATCGTATTGCTCCAGCAATTGCATCGCAACCCATTTGTAAGGATTGACTTCCTCATCGGAACGAACGGTTTCCATGATCCGTTCGGCAAGAACTTTCTGTTTGCCTTCCATCGCTTCGGACAGGGTCGGCAACATCTTCTTGGAGATACGGTGACGGGTCACCTTCTCAATGAAGTGAAGATGATCGGTCTCGCGGTGCGTGACGAAGGACCAGGATGTTCCCTCTTTGCCTGCGCGCCCCGTACGGCCGATCCGGTGAACGTAGCTCTCAGGATCTTGCGGCAGGTCGAAGTTGATAACGTGGGTAACGCCAGATACGTCCAGTCCGCGCGCAGCTACGTCCGTCGCCACCAGAATGTCGATGCTGCCGTCGCGGAACTTGCGCATAACGGCGTCACGCTGGTTCTGAGACAAATCTCCGTGCAGGCCGTCGCAAGCGTATCCGCGCTTCATCAGCGCTTCGGACAGTTCGGCTACGCGGCGCTTCGTGCGGCCGAAGATGATAGCCAGCTCAGGCGGCTCCATGTCAAGCAAGCGACACAGTCCGTCGAACTTCATTCTTTCTTGAATTTCTACATAAAACTGCTGGATCGAAGGCGCGCTTAGCAGCTTCGATTCGACTTTGACATGCTCAGGCTCGCGCAAGAACTGCTGGGCAAGCTTCTGAATGTTGGCCGGCATAGTCGCCGAGAAGAGCAGCGTCTGACGCGCTTCGGGAACGAGCTTCAAGATCGACTGGATGTCGTCCATAAAGCCCATGTCCAGCATTTCGTCCGCTTCGTCCAGAACGACAGTCTGCACGTCGTCGAGCTTGATCGTCTTGCGATTGATGTGGTCGAGCAAACGACCTGGGGTTCCGATAATAATCTGCGGCTTCCGTCTTAAAGACCGGATCTGACGTGAGATGTCTTGACCGCCATATATAGCCAAGGAACGCAGTCCCTTGAAACGTCCAAGCTTCTCGATTTCTTCCGATACCTGAATCGCGAGTTCGCGAGTAGGCGCCATAATCAAAGCTACGATGCGGTCTTCCGATGCGGCGATCTTGCTGATCAGCGGGATGCCGAATGCAGCGGTTTTGCCTGTGCCCGTCTGGGCCTGCCCGATCATGTCTTTGCCTGCGATGGCAACGGGAATAGCTTTCGCTTGGATTGGGGTCGCCTCTTCAAATCCCATCTCCGATATGGCTTGAAGTACATCCGGCTCCAAACCAAACTCTGCAAATGTGCTCAAACTTTTTCAATCTCCTTCTGTGTTGGGCCTTCAACTTACGGCTTCCAAAAAAATGATCAGTTCATTATAGCACACCCCTGCTCTTAACTCCAGTCATAGGAAAAGAGTGCCATTATGTTGAATGAGCGCTTTTTCCCAAGGGGAACCTAAAGCCTACGTCACCGCGACCGTTCTCGCGCGCGAGTTGTTAACGAGGAGTGCTTTCATGAGGAGACTTGCCGTAATCGGCCCCGTATTTTTAATGATTCTGAGCGCTGCCATTGTCGGCTTCGGCTTTCAAATGCTGCTTATACCGGAAAAGCTGCTCAGCAGCGGAGTGTCCGGCGTCGCGATGATCGTCGGTTACATGACCGGTTGGAACATCGGCTTGCTGTATTTTGCCCTGAATGTCCCGATTTTGTTCTGGGGCTACCGCGTCCTGGGCAAACGATTTATCGCGCTCAGCATCGTCACTGTTGCCGCCACGTCGTTTTTCCTGCAAATTATTCCCGAAATCAAATTAACGGACGACCGACTGCTCGCCTCCGTATTCGGCGGCGTACTCGTCGGCTTGGGTACGACAGGAGCCCTTCGGTTCGGAGGCTCCTCCGGAGGGTTCGACATTGTCGCATCCATCATTTCGCGTTACCGCAATCTCCCCGTCGGCCTGCTGATCGTCGCGCTCAATACGATCGTCGTGGCAGCCCTCGGCTTTTTGAAGGACGATTGGAACGCCGCCCTTTATTCTATGCTATCGATCTACTTAACGGGAAAAGTAATTGACGCCGTACATACGCCGCATCACAAGGTGACCGCTTTTATCGTCACCAATCATACGCAAGAGCTCGCCTCCAGACTGCTCCGGATGCCCCGGGGAGTCACGATCATCAGAACGCGAGGCGCGTTCACCAGCGAGGAACGGGATATGCTAATGACGGTCGCAACCCGCTTCGAGTTGGCCGAGCTGCGCAAAATGATCAAGGAGGTCGATGCCAAAGCGTTCGTCAACGTCGTCCAAACGGTCGATGTGATCGGAGATTTCCGCAGAAGGTAACTTCGACCAGCGAAAATTCTGGGTTATTCAGCAAAATACTACAAAATACCTGTGTCTACTCCCCCCTAACTCGTTTATAATCTTGTTACAGAGCTTATGGGGAGAGAATAGTATGAGTATTTTTTTGACGTTTTTCCTGTTGTTGAACAATATGTTCGGAGGCGGAGCTTCGACCGGCCATTCGTCCGCCGGATTGTGGAGTTCGTTAGTGGGCGCCTCGCATCAGCCCGCGACGCCCGGCAGCGAAGAGGGAGAGCCTCCGTCCGGCATAAGCGGCGACCCGCAGCCCGACGCTCCGGTTATTAAAGGCATCTACGTAACGGCTTATAGCGCAGGCGGAGAACGGATGGCAACCTTGCTCGATCTGCTCGACCGCACCGAGCTCAATTCCATGGTCATCGACATTAAGGACGATCTCGGCAACATTACCTACAAGACGAGCAATCCGAAGCTGCAGGAGCTGGGCAATCCGCAGCCTTATATCAAGGATGTCGACAAGCTGATGACCACATTGAAGGAGCATGAGATCTATCCGATCGCGCGCGTCGTCGTCTTTAAGGACAGCGTGCTCGCCAAATCGCATCCCGAATATTCCTTCGTTCAGAAGGACGGCTCGATCTGGCAGAACGGCAACAAGGACAAATTCGTCAACCCTTACCGCGAAGAAGTATGGGAGTACAACGTCGAGGTCGCCAAGGAAGCCGCCAAGCTCGGCTTTAAGGAAATCCAGTTCGACTACGTCCGTTTCCCGGAAGGCTTCGAGAAGAGAGCAGACAGCCTGAAGTTCACGAAGAACGAACAAAGCCGAGTGGACATTGTGAGCGGGTTCGTCGAGTATGCCAAGAAGGAGCTGGAGCCGCTAGGCGTGCGAGTATCCGTCGACATCTTCGGCTATGCCGCCTCCGTCCCTGCCGCGGAAGGCATCGGACAGGACTTCGTGAAAATTTCCAGCGGCGTGCACGTCATCAGTCCGATGATCTATCCGAGCCATTACAGCACTGGCTGGTTTAAGCAGAAGGATCCCGACAAAGCGCCATACGAGACGATCAAGGGCGCGATGGACGACACGCACAAGAAGCTGGAGCCGCTAGGCGAGGATAAGCCGATTATCCGGCCGTGGATTCAGGATTTCACCGCCAAATGGCTCGGCAAAGGCCACTATACCCCCTACGGAGCGGCCGAAGTTCAAGCTCAGATCAAAGCGCTCAACGACAGCGGAGTCGAAGAATTCTTGCTCTGGAACGCCGGCAACCGCTACTCCGAAGGCGTTAAGTATTAAGCTGCACTTTATTCATTCATCCATAGCAAAAAGTGCTCCAGCGCCTCTTTTATTGGCGCTGGTTCTTTTTTAATGCGCTGCTTCAGCTTTTTGGCGCCTCCGAAAATCCGATACAAAACAACTTCGCGCTGATAGTCCTCTATATTTTCCAACTCCCTAATAAGCGCGGACAGCAGGTCCGGCTCGTATAACGCCAGCTCCTTCAGCGGCTTCGCCGATTCGTTGGAGGCGAGCAGAACGGCGACAAGCACGGGCATCACCTCTGGCGATAGGCCATGAGCCTCTATGAGAGCCTCGGCATAATGGTCCTGCACGGACTGATGCTCTGCATCGACAAGCGCCATATAGCTTTCAACGAGCGGAAAAAAGTCGGTGCTGTAAAGCCCTAACCCGAACACTGCGTAGGTTCCGGGCATGGCCGATTTTTCGCTCGGCTCTATGTCTCCGTACCACGCATATTCCTCCATGGCCGCTTGCGCATACTCCGCGATCAATGAGAACAGGGCGGGATACTCGAAACCATTCGCAAAAAACTGATGCAGCTTTGATTTCGCCAAATTTTTAACGGGCAATAGATTCTTCACTTTGCTTTTTAACGTCAGGTGATAGCCCTTTGGAAATCCCTTTGTCAAAAGATCGATCAAGTAACGCAGCGCATCGCGGTAAGCCGACTCGCCTTCCTTCGCGATGCGAATTTCTATCGTCTGCAAAACATCGTTGGCCGTTCCTTGGAATGCCTCGGTTGTGCGCCTGCTTTCGTAAAGACCGCTCCCTTGGAGCAAATAATTGGCAGCCTTCTGCGAGCCGAGCAGTTTGGCAAGCTCAAGATACTGCCGACGGGTATTCGGTTCCTTTTGCCCGACTTGCAGTGCCGCATAGACAAAGAAATCCAGCTGCTCCCGGGCAGGCGGTCGATGTGCGCTCCCTTCCTTTAGCGCCCATTCCCTTGAGTAATCTCCCGTTTTTTCGAAATGCTGCGTTAAAAAAAGCTCCTCGGCCCAGTTCTTAAGCGCTCTCGTATAATCGTAAATCCACTGGTCATAACGTTTTTTGTTGGCACGATGCTTGTCCAGCAGGCGGCTAATGAGCGGATCGATTTCCTCTTCCGCCTGGTTAAAGAAATGGGGATCTATCAAGCGCTGGGCAAAGAAAAACTCATCCTTTTCACTTGGACGCACCGGCAGCTCCGCCATCACTTTTTTTTCAATAAATGCGGACAGCTCTTGCTTCGATTGTTCCAGCTTGCGCTCGTTCAGCAGCTCCTCTTGATAGTTTATCAGGCCTCCGTCGATCTCAAATTCCAATATCACGTGAAAGTGATAATCAAAAAATCGGGGTCCATACTGCTCGGATTGAAACAGCTGATCCATTCGGATACATAAAGCCGAGAAAAGCTGCTCCACCTGGGTCGCTTCCGTAATTTCCTCTATGTAGGGTCCGCCTTCCGCTTCATAGGAGTCGTCGCTCCAGCTAAACGGCTCATAGATATCGATGTGAAGAGCTTTATGTCGGCTTTTCCCTTTTTTCCACGACACCCTTAAATAATTGAACACCCCTGCCTGCAGACGGCTCCAATCTTTGACGTCGCTTAATCTTTGGCTTTCCAGTTGATAAACCGTATCCAGCTTGCCCCATACGTCCGCGATGAAATGCTCGGCATGCTGCTCCATCGTAGCTCCTCCTTGAGAAAATCTCCCGCCGAAACTGCCGTTTTAGCGAGAGATCCGTTCCTATATGATTGTTTTTACGACCAATTCTGCTCGATCCTCTCCGAATGTTATGTTACCAGTTTTACACCAGCTCTTTAACGGGAATAGGACTCATTTTGCTTTTTAGGCTTTTCGGCTTATAGGATTATTTTCATATATGCCAAGAGGGCCGCCGTATCGGCGACCCTCCTGCGTTCTTGCTCAATATCGATATCGCTATCGCTTGCCCTGATAATACGGTTCGCCCAAGGCTCCGGGAGCTCGCGCGCGCCCTACCGCGCCGACAAGCACCAGAATGGTCAACACATAGGGCAGCATGTAGATAAACTCCGAAGGAATGTGCGAAGTGAAGTCGAACAACTGCAGCACGTTGTTGATCGATTGCGCGAAGCCGAAGAACAACGCCGCCCCCATCGCTCCGAGCGGGTTCCATTTGCCGAAAATAACCGCGGCCAATGCAATGAACCCTTGTCCGGAAATCGTGTTGTGAGAGAACGAGCCTGTTGTCGTCATCGCAATCGTAGCCCCGCCGATGCCGGCCAGCACGCCGCTCAACAGCACGGCCGTGTACCGCATGCGCAGCACCTTGATCCCGACCGTATCGGCCGCGCTCGGATGCTCGCCGACGGAACGCAGCCTTAGGCCAAACGCCGTTCTGTACAGCATGTAGTATATTGCTCCGACAAGAATTATCGCCAAATACGTCGTTGGATAAGCGTTGAACAAACCGTCGCCGATAATCGGAATATCCGACAGCACCGGAATTTTCACCTTATGAAACACCTCGTTGACGAGCGTGGTTTCTCCGGCTCCTTCGAACAGCAGTTTGACAAGATACAAGGTCGAGCCGCCCGCGATAAAGTTGATGACAATTCCGCTGACGACCTGATCGGCCCTGAACGTAATCGTCGCCACTGCGTGAATGAGGGCGAACAGCACCCCGAAGATCGCGCCGGCGATAACGCCGATCCACGGAGACGCGCCTCCGTAGCCGGCTTCCTGCGCCTTGTAGGCCGCGACGGCCGCCGCAAACGCTCCAGCGGTCATCAACCCTTCCAGCCCGATATTCACGACGCCCGAGCGCTCGGAAAGAATGCCGCCAAGCGCAGCCAAGATCAACGCGGTCGAGAACACGAAAGCGGTATTCAGCATATGCCCAATCGTTGCCGCATCCATCTAGATCGCCTCCTCTTTGCGTTTCTTCCCGGATATCCGCTTCAGCAGCCAGCGGATAATGCCTGGAGCGGCAACGAAGAAAATGACCGAACCGATGACGATGCGGATAATTTCCGGAGGTACGTCCGCTCCGAAGCTCATGCCGGCGGCGCCATACGACAAAACTCCGAACAAAATCGCGCCCAGCAATACGCCCAGCGGATTGTTGCCTCCGAGCAAGGCAACGGCGATGCCGTCGAAGCCGTGTCCGGTATGACCTGCGGAGATGACCTGGTTGTGGAATACGCCAAGCACCTGGAACACCCCCGCCAGACCCGCGAGCGCTCCGGAAATGAACATCGCCTTAACGACGCCCTTGTTTACGCTGATGCCCGCATAATTGGCCGCATCGGGATTCGAACCGACCACTCTAAGCTCGAAGCCCTGCTTCGTGCGCCACAGGAAATAATAGAAGAAAATGACGCCGAGCAGCGCAAAAGCCGTTCCCCAATGCATGCGCGCGTCGTCCATAAACCGGGACAGCCAGTCTATCGTCGCGGAAGCCGTATCGTCCACCATATACGATCTGCCCTTGCCCGGTTCGAGCAGGAAACGTCTCACAATATAGTTCGCCAGATGCAGCGCGATCCAGTTCAGCATGATCGTCGTAATGACCTCGTTCACACCTCGAGCCGCTTTCAGATAACCGGCGATCATGCCCCATAGTCCGCCTACCAGCGCGCCGACGATAACGGCCAGCGGCGCATGAAGGTACCAGGGGAGGTGCACGGTGACGCCGATGACGGTCGCGCCGGTCATCCCCATGATGTATTGGCCTTCGGCGCCGATATTGAACAGTCCCGTACGGAAAGCGAACGCGACCGCAAGCCCGGTGAACAGAACCGGGGTAATTGCCGTTAGCGTCTCGCCGAAGTCGTAGCGGTTGCCGAACACCGTCTCCAGCAAGGAGCGGTAAGCAAGAATCGGATCGTAGCCGCCGATCAGCATTATAATCGCTCCGACAAGCAAACCGAGCAAGATGGCGACAAAGGGGACAAGCGCAGAATCTTTCGTAACCACCTTAATCAGCTTGTTCATTGCCCGCCCCCCCTTGCTTCTGCTTGTAATCCGTCATCATCAGGCCGAGCTCCTGATCGTTCGTCTCGGAAGGCTTGACTTCCCCGACGATACGACCCTCGTAAATGACCGCGATCCGATCCGATAGCTGCATAATTTCATCCAACTCATACGAGACGAGCAACACCGCTTTGCCCATATTGCGCTGCTCCACGAGCCGCTTATGAATAAATTCGATAGCGCCTACGTCCAGTCCGCGAGTCGGCTGCGCCGCAATGAGGACCTCGGGATTTTTGTCGACTTCTCTGGCGATGATCGCCTTCTGCTGGTTGCCGCCGGACAATGCGCGCGCATCCGTCATAATAGACGGTGTCCGCACGTCAAAGTCTTTGACCAGACGTTCCGCGTGTTTGCCGATCGCTTCGTAATCGAGGAAACCCCGCTTGTTGAATTGAGGCTGGTAATACGTTTCGAGCACCATGTTGTCCCGGACGGGAAAATCGAGCACGAGCCCGTGTTTATGCCGATCCTCCGGAATAAGGGAAATGCCCGCCTCGGATATGGCCCGCGGCTTCTCGCCGACAACGTCCGCGCCTGCGACCTTGATCGATCCGCTCCAGACTGGACGGAGTCCCGTCAGCGCCTCGATCAGCTCGCTCTGGCCGTTTCCTTCGACTCCTGCGATCCCCAGAATCTCGCCGCGCCTCAGCACCAACGACGTTCCGTTCAGCGCGTTAAGGCCTTGGCGTCCTTTAACGACGAGGTTATCGACTTCCAATATCGGCTCGCCGAGCACGGCAACCTTTTTGTCGAGCTTAAGCGACACTTCCCGACCGACCATTTTCTCGGCCAACTGATTCGGATTAGTGCCTGCTACCGGCAAGCTGTCAATGACTTTGCCTCGACGCACGATCGTCACGCTGTCGGCAATCGCCATAATTTCCTTGAGTTTGTGAGTGATGAGCACGATCGACTTGCCCTGCCCGACAAGATTGCGCATAATGACGAGCAATTCGCCGATCTCCTGCGGCGTCAGCACGGCCGTCGGCTCATCGAAGATAAGAATGTCCGCTCCACGATAAAGCGTCTTCAAAATTTCGACCCGCTGTTGCATCCCAACCGATATTTCATCAATCTTCGCATAAGGATCCACATTTAAACCGTACTGTTTCGATAACTGATTTACTTTCTCGTAGGCCTGTTTCTTGTCTACCGCAAGTCCCATCCACTTCCGGGGCTCGCTTCCGAGAATGATGTTCTCGGCGACGGTAAAAGGGTGCACAAGCTTAAAATGCTGATGCACCATCCCGATGCCCAGTTTAATCGCTTTGTTGGGCCCGTCTATGACGACTTGCTGTCCATTGACGAAGATTTCCCCTTCTTCCGGCTGATACAGCCCGAACAGAACGTTCATAAGCGTCGATTTGCCCGCGCCGTTCTCGCCGAGGAGGGCGTGAATCTCGCCCTTCCTCAGCTTGAAGTTGACGCTGTCATTGGCGACGATGCCGGGGAAACGTTTCGTAATGTTACGCATTTCTACGACTGTTTTCGCCTGTTCCATAGTCGCACCCTTTTTCGGTTAATAATTACTGGGCAGTCGGCACCGTAATATCGCCGCTAACGATTTTTTGCTTATACTCTTCGACCTTGTCCAGTACGTCCTGAGGAACGTTTGTCTTGGAAGTTTCAGGAAGGCCTACCGCATCGTCTTTGAGACCGAGCGTCGTGACTTGACCGGCAGGGAATTTGCCTTCGATCATATCTCTGGACACGCTATATACCGCTTTGTCGACACGCTTCAACATAGATGTCAGCGTAACGTCGTCGCCGAATTCGAGCGATTGGTCCTTGTCTACGCCGATAACCCATACTTTCTTGTCCGCAGCCGCACTCTTGTTGCGTTCCTTCGCTTCGTTGAAGACGCCGTTGCCCGTGCCGCCTGCCGCATGGAAAATGATATCCGCGCCGGCGTTGTAGAGCGAGGCTGCTGCCGCTTTGCCCAAGTCCGCTTTGTCGAATGCGCCCGTATAGTTAATCTCCACTTTCGCATCCGGATTAACCGCGGCTACGCCGGCTACGAAGCCGAGCTCGAAGCGTTTGATGACCGGAATGTCGATGCCGCCAACGAAGCCGATCTTATTCGATTTCGTCATCAAGCCCGCAACTACGCCGACCAGGAACGAGCCTTCATTTTCGGCGAAAGTAATCGACGCCACGTTGGGAGCTTCGACAACGCTGTCGATGATCGCCAAGTGCGCATCCGGGTTTTTGCTTGCTGCATCCTTCACCGCATCGCCGAGCAAAAATCCGATGCCCCACGTGAGGTTGTAGTCTTCGCGCACGAACTTGTTCAAGTTCGTCAAGTAGTTTGTCGCTTCTTTGCTTTCCTGGTATTTGACCGACGCGCCTGTCTCGGTCTCCAGCGTTTTCAAGCCTTCCCATGCGCTTTGGTTAAACGATTTGTCGTTTACGCCGCCAACGTCGGTAACCATCGCGAACTTGAAGCCTTTGCCGTCTACCGTCTCGCTCGGAGAGGCGCTCTCGCTTGCAGTCGGCGACGCGCTTGGCGACTCGCTAGGGGAAGCGCTCGGGCTTGCCGCTCCGCCGCCGTTGTTGTTTTTTGCTCCGCATGCCGTCAAGGTCAAGGAAGCGACCAGCATAATTCCGGTCAGAAGCTTAGTCGTTTTGTTCATGTTAGTGTTCTCCTTAAAGTAAGATTGTCGGATCCCGTTCTACAGCCGTTGAACAACCGTCTTCACCAGCGAGATAAACCTCGGCTTCGTTCGGTTAGCGACCTCGATCACCTGCTCGTGGCTGAGCGGCTCCAGATGTTCGCCGATTGCCATGTCCGTCACGCAGGAAATTCCGATGACCTTCATCGACATATGGCTGGCGACGATCGCTTCCGGCACGGTGGACATGCCTACCGCGTCCCCGCCCATCAAACGAAGCATCGTCAATTCGGCCGGAGTCATGTAGGACGGACCGGTAATTCCCGCGTATACGCCCTGTTTGACGTTAATTCCTAGCGATTGCGCCGTTTCGCGGACAAGCTCGAGCAAATCTGGTGTATACGCTCGGCTCATGTCCGGGAATCTCGGGCCTAACGTGGATTCATTCTCGCCGATGAGCGGATTCGCTCCGGTCATGTTAAGATGATCCCGGATCAGCATCAGATCTCCCGGTTCGAATTCCGGGTTCATTCCCCCGCAAGCGTTGGTTACGATGAGATGATCGACTCCGAGCGCCTTCATGACGCGAACCGGAAAGGTTACCTCCTGCATCGTATAGCCTTCGTAATAGTGAAACCGCCCCTGCATAGCAATAACCGTCTGATCATGGAGTCGGCCAATTACGAGCTGCCCTGCATGACCTTCGACCGTCGATACCGGAAAATGGGGAATCGACTCGTAAGGAATCCGGACGGCGTCCTCAATGTCGTCGGCAAGCTCGCCCAATCCGGAACCGAGAATCAGTCCGATGCGCGGCTGGCTAGAGATCAAAGATTGAATATGCATTGTCGCTTCATTCATTCTTTGCAGCAACTGGCCCATTTTTATTTCACCCCCTTTAATAAAGTATAACCCCTATCGCCAATCGCTTTAACGTCGTTACGCATTCGCGTGCACTTCACCGACGATGAGCGAGGGTGGCCTTACCGCTTCGGGTTGGATCGCGATCGACTCATAGATTCGCGCTATCGCTTCCTCTACGCCGACTTCGTTGGCATGGACGACTGCGAGAGGCTCGCCCGCCTGTACCGCATCCCCGATTTTCTTGCGCAGCACGATGCCGACCGACAGATCGATCGGCGACTCCTTCGTCGCGCGCCCGGCCCCGAGGAGCATTGCCGCCAAGCCCATTTGCTCGGCAGCGATCGAAGCCACGAAGCCGGATTCCTTGGCCGGAACCTCGATCAGACGCTTGGCTGTCGGCAGCCGTTCGGGCTCGTCCACAACCGAGGCATCCCCTCCTTGCGACGCCAGGAACGTTTTGAACTTCTCCAGCGCCTTGCCGCTTTCGATGGCCTGCTCCAATAACGCTCGGGCCTCTTCCTTGCCGGAGGCGGCGCCGGACAGCACCGCCATATGGCTGCCAAGCGTCAGGCACAGCTCCGTGAGATCGCTAGGGCCTTGTCCCCTAAGCGTGTCGATCGCCTCCTTGACTTCCAAGGCGTTGCCGATCGCGTTGCCTAGCGGCTGGCTCATGTCGGACAGCACCGCGACCGTCTTCCTTCCGACGCGGCCGCCGATATCGACCATGCAAGCAGCCAGCTCTTGGGCCTCCGACATTTCCTTCATGAACGCGCCGTCGCCCGTCTTGACGTCGAGTACGATGGCGTCCGCTCCCGAAGCGATTTTCTTGCTCATGATTGAACTGGCAATGAGCGGGATCGAATTCACCGTGCCGGTCACGTCTCTAAGTCCATACAACTTCTTGTCCGCAGGCGTCAAGTTGGCGCTTTGGCCGATAACGGCGACGCCGTTGCGATTAACCAGCTCGATAAACTCGTCGTTGCCGATTTCCACGTGAAAGCCCGGGATCGACTCCAGCTTGTCGATCGTTCCTCCCGTATGGCCGAGTCCCCGTCCCGACATTTTCGCTACAGGAACGCCAATGGAGGCGACAAGCGGCGCCAGCACCAGCGTTGTCGTATCGCCTACGCCTCCTGTGCTGTGCTTGTCCACCTTGACGCCCAAGATAGCCGACAGATCGATTGTCTCTCCCGATTCGACCATTGCCATCGTCAGATTCGCTCTTTCCTCCGGCGTCATGCCGCGAAAGAAAATCGCCATGGCCATCGCCGACATCTGATAATCGGGAATCGAACCGTCCGTATACCCTTGGATCAAGAAGCGAATTTCGGCTTCCGACAGCTCCCCGCCGTCTCTCTTTTTCGTAATTAAATCAACGGTTCTCATAGTGAGCCCCCTCTCCTCAGTACCCTTCGTTCGTTCCGCCCGTAATGATCGCAATCGAGGAGCTCGCTCCCAGCCTCGTCGCTCCGGCCTCGATCAGTTGGAGCGCCGTCTCGAGATTCCTTACTCCTCCGGAAGCTTTAATTCCGAGCTCCGGTCCTACAACGCTGCGAATAAGCGCAATATCCTCCACGGTCGCTCCGCCCGTACCGAAGCCTGTCGACGTCTTGACGAAGTCGGCTCCCGCCTCTTTGCTAAGCAGCGATGCCCTTCTCTTCTCTTCATCGGTCAAATAACAGGTTTCGATGATTACCTTCACGGCCGCTTTGCCTTTGCAAGCCTCTACGACTTGCTCGATGTCGCGCTTAACGGCAGCCTCTTGTCCGGATTTCAACGCTCCGACGTTCAATACCATATCGATCTCGGTCGCTCCGGCCCCGATCGCGTCCGCGGCTTCCGCAGCTTTAATCTCCGTTCGACTGGCGCCAAGAGGAAAACCGATGACCGTCGTCACGCCGACCTTGCTGCCGGACAGCTCCCGCGCCGCCGTTGGAACCCAATACGGGTTTACGCACACGGTCGCGAATCCGTACCTTTTCGCCTCTGCGCAAATACGGACAATCTCCTCTTCCGTGCTTGTCGCCGACAACAGCGTATGGTCGATTGCAGCTGCAATTTGTTCAGGGGTCATAGTTCAACTCTCCTATAGGTCTGATTTTTTAAGCAAAGCCTTTGCCGTAATTTGATCCGTCACCAGCGTATTGCCGTATTTTCCGCGCAACGCGCCGTAAATGGCGTTCACCTTGGAGGCCCCTCCGGCCACGAGTATGGCGTGCTCCTTCGTACGAAGATCCGCCAACTCGATGCCGACCGTCCTCTCGTTCAGACTCGGCAGGCAGATTTCTCCGTCCGCGTCGTAATAGCGCGAGCAAATATCGCCGACCGCTCTTGTCTTAATCGTCTCCAATTCTTCGCTGCGCATGTAGTTTGAATTGATCAGCACCGAATCCGGCGTTGGGGCACCTGCCGTGAACACGGCGACATTGGCGCTTTGCCCCATGTCCATGACTCTGCGAATATGCCGATCGGTCAGCATCGCCTGCTTAACGAGAATGTGATCGACGATCGCGGGCAAATACATGAAATAAGGAGTAACGTTAAACGCCTTGCCGAACAAATGAACGATCTCCGAGGGCGAGATCAGAATGTCCGCGTCGCTGACGCCTCCGTTTAACTGAACGACAAACGAGTTGTTCAGAGACTTTGTTTTCATATGAAGCGCCACCTGGTACATGGTGGAACCCCAGGACGCCCCGATCGTATCCCCGTCTTTGACAAGTTCCATAATGTAGGCTGCGGCGGCTTGGCCGATATACCGCTTCACGACGCTGTCGTCATAAGTCGGAGTAAAGGCGACGACGACATTTTTGAGCTGAAAGCGTTCTCTCAACATACAACGCAGCACTTCGACATCTTCCGTCGGATCTTTGATCTCGATCGTAACGACGCCTTCCGCCTTCGCCTGCTGAAGAAGCCGCGACACAGTCGGGCGGGATACCCCTAGAGCGTCGGCGATTTGATTTTGGCTGTAGTCCAGCTGATAGTATAGTTTAGCGGCTTCCACGACTTTCCTGATCTTGTCGTTGTCCAACGCAATTCACACCATTCGTAGAGCTAATTTTGAAATTTTGTTCATTTCACCTGAAATTATGTTCTCACATTCGATATTATAATGGATATAAGCATTCCGCGCTAGGTCAAAATACATACTAAAAAAAGCCGCTTCCCCCTCGGGCGGGGGGAGCGGCTTACAAGCATAGAGCGTTTGCGCCTTATTGCGCCAGACGCAAAGCCAAATTGTACAAATCCAGATTAAACGTCTTCTTCGTAGAGACGACTTTGTCGATATCTGTCGCCACGAATTCGCCCTTGATGATGCCGATCCCTTTGGCGGAATCCCCTTCGATCAGGCGCTGCACGGCATAATCGGCCAGACGGCTCGCCAAAATGCGGTCGTTGTGCGTTGGCGTACCGCCACGCTGAATATGTCCAAGCACGGTTACGCGAGGCTCGATGCCGCTGTATTCGATTATGTTCTTGGCGACCTCTTCGCCGGTGCCGGCGCCCTCTGCAACAACAACGATGCCGTGACGCTTGCCCTTCTGGAAGTTGTCCTTCATGCGAAGCGAAATTTCCTTGAGGTCGAACGGAACCTCGGGAACGAGTATCGCTTCCGCTCCGCTGGCAAGGCCGGCATACAGAGCGATGTCGCCGCAGTGGCGTCCCATTACCTCGACGACGGACGATCTCTCGTGCGAGGTCATCGTGTCGCGCAGCTTGTTGATCGCTTCCACGACGATGCTGACCGCCGTATCGAAGCCGATCGTGAAATCGGTGAACGCAATGTCGTTGTCGATCGTGCCCGGCAATCCCATCGTCTTAATGCCCAGCTTGCTCAGCTTGTTCGCTCCGTGATACGAGCCGTCGCCGCCGATGACGATCAAGCCGTCGATGCCCTGCTCGCGCAGCACTTCCGCTCCGCGCTGCTGACCCTCCGCCGTCATGAACTCCTTACAGCGAGCCGTCTGAAGAATGGTGCCGCCGCGCTGAATAATGTCGCCCACGCTGCGCAGATCCATCGGTCTCAAATCTTGATTAAGCAGCCCCTGGTAGCCGCGCTGTATGCCGTAAACTTCAATGCCGCGGTACAATGCGCTTCTCACGACAGCTCTAACCGCCGCGTTCATCCCTTGCGAATCTCCGCCGCTCGTCAATACCGCGATCTTCTTAACTGCACTCATCTGTCAAATTCCTCCTCGTCATTCTTAACCTTACATCGCCTTTCTTATCCAATGGCTGTTCAGCCAGAAAAACACCCTCGTCCATGGGCTGCCCTTCATGAGCAGTCTGGCGGTCTTCCGAACATCCTGCTGATCCCGCACTTTCGGATCGGACAAATACAGCGCGACAAGCCCTTCTACGATCATCCGGTGAAAATGCCCGAAAGGCAGCCCTTCGGCGGCCGATCTTGCGGCTTTAACCATACGCTCCATCCGTCCGTTAAGCATGGACTGGTCGGCGTAATAGCTGCAGAAGTTCAAATCTCCGCCTTCCCTGTCCTCCGCCTGATCGATCAAATAATCGAGTAAAATGTGCAGACCGCAGATGGACGGGAAATACCGGATACGGATTTCCTTCGCCTGACGCTCTTCCAACTGCGGATCGCTGGCTGCAAGAAACAGCATAAACATACCAAGCGTCGACCCCGTCGCTGCCGCAAACTCATTCCACTGCAGCTCGGGATAGAGCGCCGCGTGCTTGTCCCACCAAGCGAGCAATTGGCCCTCGCGCTTGGCCGGATCAATATGCTTGTATACTTGAAGATCTCCGTACAGCTGAACCAGCCCGGCCACGAACGGTTGTACCTTAGCGTAGGCGGGTAATTGCGCAGTCCGGCGCTGACATTCCTCAACGAGCGCCGCCAAGTATCCCCCGTCGTCCTGCTCGTCTCGCAAAGCGTAATAGTTGCGGAGGGCAGCTCCCGGGGTGACCGCGTCAAGCATGCTCTGGTGCAGCAGGCGAAAATCGTTCGGATCAAGCGAGGTGCTGCGGTCGCACAGATTGTCCAAATAGTCGCTGATTGTCTGAAGAGCGACGATCAGCGGTATGAGCACATGGCGACTTTCTAAATTGGCAGCGGCGTATACGCCCCCGCCCTCGCAGTGGAACTGCTTGCCGGCTATGCTGTCCAGAGCCTGCTTGCGCAGCTCCGGGTCGGGAATGCCGCCGGCCCTGTCTCGCCAGCGCCCGAGCTCGGCTCTGACCTCCGGCAAAATATACTTGTACACTCTTTTCATTAGAGAAAACGGTCCGCGAGGTGAACGGCCCGCCAGCAACGCTTCTTTGGTCATTTCGTAGGTCCTCCGCAACGCTTTAACCGATATGCTGCTTCGTATGCGGCTCCAGATCTTGCCGGGTGCGGAACCAGATGTTCAGGTCGTTAATCCTGCTGGCCAGATCGGCGATATCCCCGTTGATCAGGCAGGACTCGGCGAAATCGTCTTCCTCGAACAACAGCTGCTGCTTCACTCGAATGACATCCTCCAAGCTTTTGATCCGGTCGGGAATCGTCCCTCGAATCATCTCCCACTTGGACAAAATCGCGACTCGGCATGCCAACGGCAGTTCGTCCCAGTCTGTCTCCAGAGACGGAAGCGGCATGTCGTGCCGCTCGCTGTAAACAAACTGGCGTTCGAGCCAGCGCTCGTCTATCCGCATCTTAATCACCCGGTCTCCGTCTGACAAAGCCTCAAAATTTGCTTTATTCTTTAATTTATCATTTTGCAGAGTTGAAATCCAGCTTAATTCTTCGAAAATGATCCCCGAATGTTCCTCTCAATCTGCTATAATACTACCTATCTCGACAAACACACGACAAATGAAAGCGAGCTTCGCGAAGGAGCCCCCTATGCCGCCAAGTAACGAGCCCGTCTCGATGAGACGGCTTTTGCTGTTTTTTATCCCGATGGGAATTTCCGCTCTGTTGATCAACCTGTCTCACGTCATTATCAATGGAACGCTGGCCAGATCGGACAACCCCGAGATGGTGCTGGCCGGATATGCGCTGGCGATGAGTCTGCTCATTGTTACGGAGAAGCCGGCCGTGCTGTTCCGTCAGACTTGCTCGGCGCTCGTACGAGACCGCACCTCGTTCCGCGCCGTCCGACGCGTCAGCTTCTATGTGTTCGGAGCATCGCTTGCGTTCGGCGCGCTTATCGCTTATACGCCTGTCGGCCATTGGGTATTCGGGGGCGCCTTCGGGGCGCCTCCGATCGTAGAAGAAGGAGCGATCCACGCTTATTACGCCCTGATGTTCCTATCGGTATTTTCGGGTATCCGCTGCCTCTATCAAGGGGTTATCATCTATAAAATGAGAACGAGATGGCTGACGATCGCGATGGTATTCCGGCTCGGCGGCATGTTCCTGCTGTCCCAATACTTCCTGCGAGTCGGCGTCGACAGCGCGCTGCAAGGCACGATCATCTTCGTATTCGGCATGATGATCGAAGCCGGCGTCAGTTGGTGGGAAGCGAACAGGCTCGTTAAGCAGCTGCCGGAAAAAGACAAGGAATGCGAGATTACGGAACCGAAGCAGGTGGCAAAGTTTTACAACCCGCTCCTCTATTCTTCTTTTATCGTCGTTTGGGTGCTGCCGATTTTGAACGCCCTGCTCGGCACGACCGATCGCGGCACGCTCGCAGTCGCGTCGTTTGCCGTAGCCGGCAGCCTGATGAATCTGATGCTCGGCTTTTTTACTTATTTTCACCAAATCGCCCTGTTGTTCGTCAAGACCAACCCGGACATTGTGCGGAAGTTCACGCTGATGCTCGGTTTTATCCCGTTCGTATTGCTGTCGATCATGGCGTTTACGCCAGTCGGCGAGTGGATGTTCTCGCATGCGCTCGGAGTAAAGGACGAATTGCTGACGGCTTGTATTCACGCCCTGCGCGGCTTCCTGCCGTTCGTGCTCGTCTTCCCTTGGCTGGACACGCTAAACGGTGCGGTCATGGCCCACGGAGAGACGAAGCTGATGTTCGGCTCGCAAACCGCGAACGCGGCGTTAACCTTGCTGACGATCGTACTGCTCGCGCTGCTGCTGCCTGCTTGGAGCGGCGTGCTGGGCTCCATGGCGCAATCCGCCGGAGTCTTCGCGGAGGTGCTGTTCCTGGCGTGGCTTTTCCGCCGCAGCCGTCGCAGCGTCAGGCTGACCGCCGAACATCAAGGATAGGAGATTTCAACCATGAACAACAGCTCAGCCATGCGCGGGCAGCTCTTCGTGCTGCGCGCTCTCCAATTCGCCAACTATGCCGGAATGGTGCTTCTGATCACCTACTTCCCGCTATATTTCGAAAGCTTGGGCTTCTCCAAGCTGCAGATCGGAGCGATCTACTCGGTCGGACCGTTCCTGTCCATCGTGTCCAATCTCGTCGTCGGCATTATCAGCGACCGTACGAAAAACCTGCCCCGCATCTTAAACGTTCTGTATCTCGTGCAAATTCTGGCGCTCGCGCTGCTGCTGCCGCAGAAGGAATTCGGCATGATGGCCGGCATGATGGCGCTGTTCTACTTGTTTCAGACGCCGAACAACTCGATGCTGGACAGCGTTTCCCTGCTCGCCGCCGAACGGATGAAGATCAGCTTTCCTTCGATCCGAATGTTCGGCTCGCTCGGCTACGCCGTCTGCGCCGTCCTATTCGGGTATGTGCTGAAGACGTTCGGTTCGGACTTGACGATATGGCTGATTCTCGGCGTTGTCCTTGTCTCACTTATCTTCTCCTTCTTCGTCGGAGACTACCAGGCTACGCTGCGCAAATTCGAGTTCAGCGGGCTATGGGAGCTTCTTCGGCGCAAAGAGACGCTCGTGTTCTTCGGATTGATTATGGTCATTTCGGTAGCCCATCGCACAAACGAGGGCTTCCTGTCCGTAGCGATGCGAGAGATCGGGGCCGACGACTCCGTCATCGGGTACGCCTCGCTTGCCTCGGCGGTCAGCGAAATTCCGATGTTTTTCCTGCTCGCCAAGTTCGGTCACCGGTTCCGCGAATATCCGCTGCTCGCGATCGCCAGCGCGTTCTACGTCATTCGTCTGTCTTTGCTCAGCCTGGCCGACCAGCCCTGGATGATGGTCGCCCTGCAGATGATGCACGCCATTACCTTCGCGATCTTCTACATTACCGCGCTGCGCGGTCTGCAGTCGCTTATTCCCGACGAATACCGCTCGTCAGGCCAGGCGGTATTCGCCGTCGTCTGGTCGGGTTTGGCCGGCGTCATCGCCGGAACGCTCGGGGGCTGGCTGTACGATTCGTTCGGCCTGTCGCGCGTCTTTCAGACCGGCGCCGTCTTTGCCCTGATCGGTACGATCGGCTTCCTTGTCGCTCATGTTCGCCGGCGATAACCGCCCCGCCCGTACAAAATCAAAGGGGATCTCATAAGTCATAAAGATGACTGGTAGAGCGACTCAAAGCAACGTAATCCAGACATCCGAAACCTTCAAGCTTGGCCGGCACGCTTGCAGCCGGATAACATCGACAGTTGGGCGCTACAAGCTTGGCCAGCATGCTTGCAGCTGCTCAACATCGCCTTTTTCATCATTGCTTATCAATAAGCCATGTCCAAAAAGCAAAGAAACCCTCCTTTGTCAAAATGGAGCGTCAAGCTACCATTCGTAAAGGAGGGCTTCTTTTTGTCATTTCCTATCAGCCCGTCTCGGCTTGAGGCGCCCACTCGGTATCCGTCTCCTTGCGCACAAGAATTCGGGATATCCGCAGATGGTCGGTCTCTTCTATCGTAAACCGGAATCCTTCCTCGGCGACGACAAATTGGTTTTTCTTCGGCGGGTTCTCGATCTGGGAATAAATCCAGCCTCCGATCGTGTCGTAATCGTCGGTGGGCAGATCAAGCCCGAAGAAGCTGTTCACCTCTTCGATAAGCATCATGCCGTTGATGGAGTACGTATTGCCCTCACGCGGCTCCACGTCGGGGCGTTCCTCGTCGAATTCGTCCTGAATTTCGCCGACAATCTCTTCCATAATGTCTTCCAATGTAACCAGTCCCGAAGTTCCGCCGTACTCGTCGATCAGAATCGCAATCTGCGTCTTCTTCTTCTGCATCAGCTTCAGCAGCGCGCTGATCGGCATACTCTCGGGCACAGTCGTCATCGGCCGCAACAGATCGCGAATGTCCAGGACGGCGTTATCCGGTACCTTCAGCAAATCTTTAATATGCACAAAGCCGATAATGTTGTCTTTGTCTCTCTCGCACACGGGATATCTCGTATGCATCTCGCGCAGCGCGATCGCTCGATTCTCTTGAAAGCTCAAATTGCCGTAAAGGCAGCTCATCTCGGTTCGCGGAATCATAATCTCCCGAGCGTTCGTCTCCGAGAAATCGAAAATATTATCCATTAGCGTAAGTTCGGTATTGTCGATTAATCCGCTCTTATGGCTTTCCTGCACTAGAATCCGGATTTCTTCCTCCGTATGCGCGGTGGAAGTATCCTCCTTGACATCGATGCCGAACGGCTTCAGCAGCATGCCTGCGGTACCGTTAAGCAGCCAGATGAACGGGCTCATCACTTTGCGGAAAAAAATCATCGGACCGGCCGTCAGCAACGTAATCGTCTCTGCTTTGCGAATTGCGACCGATTTCGGCATCAATTCCCCAAGCACGATATGAAGCACCGTGATAAACGAAAAACCGATGATAAAAGACAGCGGATGAACCAGATTCTCGTTAAGATGTACGGCTTGGAACATAGGCTCAAGCATGCGGGCGATTGCGGGTTCGCCGATCCAGCCCAATCCGAGCGACGTCAGCGTAATGCCGAGCTGGCAGGCTGACAAATAAGCGTCCAGATGACCGATCAGATGAGAAGCCCCAGTTGCTCTCTTATGCCCCTCCTGCACCAACGTATCGATCTTCGAGCCGCGCGCTTTCACCATGGCGAACTCGGCAGCTACGAAGAAGCCGTTCAGAAAAACCAACACGAAGATCAAAAGCAAATTCACGCCTAACGGAAAGGGGTCAGGGTCCAAATGTTTCCTATCCTCGCCTGAAGCGGAGAGGACAGGTACACCTCCTTATCGAATAAAAAGTATAAAAGCTGAAAACTCTATTCCTTAAGCTTAGACGGTTTCTCGCCCTCCGTCAAACGACGATAGACCTCGTAAACCGCCGTAGTACCCATCTGTATTCGTCGCAGCCTGCCACCTATGCCGATTTTTCGGGCGTAAAGGCCGGATATCCCCGATTCCAACGAAAAAAGCTTGTTGCTTCAGGCAAAATCCACTTTTTCCTGAAAATCTCCAATTTGTACGCGTATCGCTCTGTCTATCCCTGTCTTCCTCTGCGCTTCAACTGATTTTGCCGGATTTTATCTTCCATCCCCTGCTCGGTCGCCTCGTAAAAAACGCTGGAAGACAGCTTGTCCGGCAAATAACTCTGTTCGACGTAGTGGCCGGGATAATCGTGCGGGTACTTGTAGCCGACGTGGCCGAGCTTCTTGGCCCCGCTGTAGTGCGCATCCCGCAAGTGCAGCGGAACCTCCGCCGATTTGATCGTATCGAAGGCCGTCATCATCTTCCCGATCGTCACGGCGATCGCGTTCGATTTCGGACTCTCCACGGCGAACAGAATCGCCTGAGCCACAATATATTTGGACTCCGGCCAGCCGATGCGGTGATAAGCTTCCATGGCGCTGACCGCCTGCACCATCGCCTGCGGGTTGGCCAATCCGATGTCTTCGCTGCAGGCGACCGTCAGTCGCCGCAGGAACACCATCGGGTCCATGCCCAGCTTCTCCACCGCGTAGAGAAACCAGAACAAGGCCGCATCGCTTGAGCCCCGCACGCTCTTGTGGAACGCGGACAGCACATCGTACTGCGTCGATTCGTCGGCTTGTACCGACGGTTGGCGAATCGATTCCACCGCGATATCCAGCGTTACGCGGACGGTTCCGTCCAGCTCCGAGGGCGTCGTCACCGCGGCCAATTCCAGGGCAGTCAGCGCTCGGCGTATGTCGCCGTTAGCCATCGATGCGATATGCTCCAGCGCCTCTTCATCCGCCTGCAGCTTCATAAAGCCAAGTCCTTTGGCCGGATCGGCCAAAGCCCTGCGCATTGCCGCAAGCGAATGCTCCTTCGTGAGCGGTTCCAGCCGGAACAGCGTCGAGCGGGAGAGCAGAGCTCCGTTCACGGAGTGGAACGGATTTTCCGTAGTGGCCCCGATGAAAACGATAATGCCCCGCTCTACGGCCGGAAGCAGCGCATCCTGCCTGGCGCTGTTGAATCTATGCACCTCGTCGAGGAAGAGAATCGTTTTGCGTCCGTACATATTTTTATTTCTCTCCGCCTGGTCGATCACCTCGCGCACGTCCTTGACGGACGCATCGACGGCGTTCATCCGCACGAAGTCGCCCTGCGTCTGCCGCGAAATAATGTGCGCCAGCGTCGTCTTGCCGCATCCCGGAGGGCCGAACAGCAAAATGGACGATACGACGTCTCCTTCAATCGCCCTCCGAAGCAGCTTCCCAGGCCCGACCACATGCTCCTGCCCGATATATTCGTCAAGCGTCTCCGGGCGCATCCGGTCGGCCAGCAGCCGTCCGCGCGGCTCCGCTTCCGCTTGATAGCTGAACAAATCCATTCGTATTCCCGCCTTTCTCCTCTCTATCATAGCAGAAACTCGCGTTTCCAGAAAGAGAAAGCGATCATACGTTCCCTAACACCCCGTATATTTCCTCCTTCACGATCTCTCTTCTCTCGCGGATGTAATTGCGAATAACGGTCGGCTCTCCGATAAAATCCCGATACAGCCATTTGCGGCTGCCGTCGTCCTTCATGTACGGCGCGATCTTCCCCATCATCCTCTCGGCGACCGGCAGCAGCCGCTTTTCCGTGAACGGCCCGTTCAGAGCAAATTCCAAAATGGACCGGTACTGTCTGCGAACAGACGGGAATTTCATCAGCTTATTCGTCAACGCATTGTAACCCTCTACGTTCACCAGATCGCTCTCTACGATGCGCCCGTAGCAATTTCGCCCCCATGTGCCCTCGTAATCCCAAGGAATCATTCTTAGCTTGCCTGTTTTTCGGCTGCGGTAGATCGCATAGTTTTGCTCGAAGCCGTCGTAATTGCCGGTCAGCACCGCCCCGGCCAGCCATCTCAGGTAGTTGTCCACATCCAGACGGGAACGGATAAAAGCCTCGGCTCGCGCGCCGCGGAGCGTGTTCACCCCTCTGATGAACGAGCTCAGCTTCGCTTTTTCCCCGTTCGAGCCAAAGCGGTGTTCATACCCGGCGAGCAGCGATCTTTTCGGACGGTCCGATTCCGATGAGATCAGCCCGAAATCGGCCCGATTGTTGATCGCGTAAAATAACGACAAAGCCCCTATTTTCCTGTTGGTAAAAAACCGTCTTCCCACGCCTTCGATTTCCAGATACACGCCTTTGGGCTCGTCGTTAACCATAAGCATCACATGCTTGGTGCGAGGGGCAGGTACGCCGAGCATCGGGAAGAAGGCAAAGGAAAGCGCATTGCGAATCATCGAAGGATCGTCATATTCGGCATTATAATGAAAAGCTTGATTGGCTCGGACGACTTCGTAAGACTTTTTCGAATAGCTTCGGGTATGTCCTCCCCGGTATCGAACCGACACCGAGGTTGTTGCGCCGTTGGTGCTCATTTTGCCGGGAACATACCGATCATTCCATAAATTTTTTTCAAGCTCGCGGCTCGCTTCGTTGCTCAGCCTTATCGATCTGATCGGTAGAGGCATGCATTCTCCGCCCTCTCTTGATGCGTCGTCTCCATCAGCGTATGTCGCCCCGGCATTGGCGGAAACGGCATCCGTCTAATTCGCCGGACGGCAAAGAAGCCCTTTCGGCCGCGCAAGCGAAAGGGCTCCGTTACGAAGGGCGCGCATGCGATACAATTACGCAGCTCAGGCGGCGTCAGCCGCGTTTAGTGCCAGGGCGTTTGCGGCCTTTGCCGCGCTTGTGGCATTGACAGCGATGGCCGGTTCGACCCCGGGTTGGGCGGCAACCGCAGCGCTTTTTCTTAGGAGCCGCGGAGTGCCCGCCGGTATGGCCGCCAGTGTGTCCCACAGTGCGCCCGATCGTATGTCCGGGGTGCCCGCCCGTGTGACCGGTGTGGCCGCCCGTGTGGCCTGGATGACCTCCCGTTTGGCCCGGATGACCGCCAGTATTGCCTGGATGACCGCCCGTGTGACCGGGATGACCGCCGGTGTTGCCGCCCATATAACCGGGATACCCTCCGGTATGGCCCGGATGACCGCCTGTATGACCGGTGCCTCCAGTGCGGTTATGGCCCCCCGTATGCCCACCGGTGTGGCCGCCGTTATAGCCTCCGGTCCGTCCTGTGCCTGTTCCCCATTGTCCCCACGACTGGTGCCCGTGGTCCGGTCCCGTATCGATCGGCTCGCCTCCCGAATGATGCTCTTTCGGAGCACACTTAGTCGGAGGCTTCCGTCTCTTCCTTTTTCCTCCGCCCGTCCACCAGCACTTGCATTTGCGGACGCGCTTCGGGCAGCGTTTCTCGGCCCCATGCAGCAGCATGCTCAATGAAACTGCACCTCCTGTGTAAGATCATACAGTTTATGAGCTATGGCCGATCTTCGATAGAGACAGGCGCAGAATTGGAATGAAAAGAGGCTGATCTCCCTCGAATAAATGCGGATTTTTGACGGGTGTTCGGACAACCAACCGTATCCTCCCGGCTTGACGTCACATAAATGTAGAGTACAACCTGTTTTGTTTCGGACACAGAGCGATAGCCAAACGACCAATCCCGACCCGTAAGGAGGTGAGCCCGAATCGTGATCGATTACGCCAATGAATTCGTCTCCTTGACGGTTGCAGACTTGCGACAGGTCGTTCACGGCCAACTCGTCGACCAAAACGCAGAGCTTATCGTGCTGTACGACGGAATCCGCTTCATGTATGTTCCGCTCGTCCATATCGAGCAGTTAACGCGGTATCCGTCTCCCCCCGGCATGCCGGGCAAAATCCCCGAGTCTCCGCTCGGTCCTGCCGAACACTTATCCCATCGCAAGGTGCTGCTGAACGCCAAAGGCGTATTCGCGGAGCTGTACGTCGCGGGAAACCGAACGATTCACGGCTACGTCACCAGCGTCATGACCGACTTCTTCGTCTTCCACTCGCCGTTGCACCGCTCGCTCTGCGTCTCGATGCGTCATCTGAAAATTTTTGCCCCCTACGACGACGGGCAGCTTCCGTATGCGCTCGGGCCGAATCGTTTTCCCGTCTACCCTCCGACAGCCCCGCTTGCCCGCACATTCGACCGACAGCTTCAAAAATTCGAAAACGAATTCGTTATTTTGGATTTGGGAGAGCCGCCGAGAAAAAGCGGACTGCTGAAATCCGTCGCCAACCATCTGGTCGAGCTCGCAGCCGCGGACGGAACGAGCACCTATATTCATCTGGATCACGTCCGAACGATCCATCTTCCTTAAGGGGCTGTCCCGAAAGCCGACTGGCTTGCGATGAAAGATAAACAAAGAAGGGGTATGTACTCCCGCTGACGCCTCATGCGCTCCTGAAATCGCTTTGCCGCGGGTTTCCCCGTTCGGATTTCAGTAGCGTATGGCATCGGAAGGAGGTACATACCCCTCTTACCTTTATCTTCGGTGATCTTTCATAGCGACTTGGTCAGCTTAGTTATCGGAAGAACGCTTAGCCCCGGCTTCCACCAGCTCGCGGAACACGACGCTGACCATAATCAGCCCCGCGACTGGAGGCACGAACGCGTTGCTCGCGGGCGGCTGCTGCGCTTTGCGAATTTCCGGCGCTGTGTCCGGAACGATCCGCTGTGTCACGTCTTCCCGCGGCTTAACCGGCTCCTCCGTCGAGAACACGACTTTGACGCCCTTCTTGATCCCGGCTTCGCGCAGTTTTCTGCGAACGACGCGGGCGATCGGATCGACCGTCGTCTTCGAGATGTCGGCGACCTGAAACCGGCTGGGGTCCATCTTGTTCGCCGCGCCCATGCTGGAGATGACCGGAATGCCGCGCTCAAGGCACTGCTTGATCAGATGGACCTTGTAGACGATCGTATCCGACGCGTCGACCACATAGTCCAGCGGATACTTGAACAGCTCCTCGTAAGTCTCTTCCGTATAGAACATCCTCAGCGCGATCGCGTCGCATTCGGGATTGATCAGCTTGATTCGTTCCTTCATCAGCTCCGCCTTTGGCTGGCCGACGGTCGTCGTCAACGCGTGAACCTGACGATTGACATTCGTAATATCGACGACGTCTTTATCGATCAGGATAATGCGGCCGATGCCCGAACGGGCCAGCGCTTCGGCGGCAATGCCGCCGACTCCGCCGATGCCGAGCACGGCCACCGTGCTCCCCTTCAGTGTCTCGAGCCCTTCGGGTCCGATCGCCAGCTCTGTTCTGGAAAATTGGTGCAGCATCGCAGGCTCGCTCCTTTGAATTAACCTTGACTTTCCGTTTCGTCGGAAGCCTGGGCCTCCGGAGCGGCGTTCTTCGCTTGCGCCGCAACCGCCTTAGCCGACAGCCTGATATGCAGATCCTCCAGTTGGCGCTCCGCGACCGGCGACGGAGCGTCGCACAGCAAATCGGTAGCGCTGGCCGTCTTCGGAAACGCGATCGTCTCGCGCAGGTTCGTGCGTCCCGTCAGCAGCATGACCAAGCGATCCAGACCGAAGGCAATGCCGCCGTGCGGAGGCGTGCCGTATTCGAATGCATCGAGGAAGAAGCCGAACTTCTCCTTCGCCTCCTCCAGAGAGAAGCCGAGCGCCTTGAACATTTGCTCTTGCACGTCGCGGCGATAAATCCGCATCGAGCCGCCTCCGACTTCGTAACCGTTCAGCACAATGTCGTAGGCTTGCGCGCGGATCGCGCCCGGATCGCTGTCGAACAGCGCCAGATCTTCGTCGTTCGGACGCGTGAACGGATGGTGTTCCGCGACGAAACGCTTCGCTTCCTCGTCCCAGCCAAGCAGCGGGAAGTCGACGACCCACAGGAACTTGTACGCGTTGTTGTCGATCAGACCCAGCTCGCGGCCGACCTTGAGACGCAGATTGCCCATAACGTCCGCGGCGGTCTTCAGCTTATCGGCGGAGAACGTCAGCAAGTCGCCTTCCTCGACGTTCAGACGCTCGGTCAGCGCGGCAATTTCCTCCGGCTTAAAGAACTTCACGATCGGTCCGTTCCACTTGCCTTCCTTCACCGTAATCCAGGCGATGCCCTTGCCGCCGTAACGCGCCGCGAACGGCTGCAGATCGTCGAGCTCCTTGCGGCTCCAGCTGGCGCAGCCTTTGGCGTTAAGCGCCTTGACGACGCCGCCCGCAGCGGCTACGGACGCGAACACCTTGACGTCGCTGCCTTTGACGATGTCCGTAACGTCCTCGATCTCAAGGCCGAAGCGCAGGTCCGGCTTGTCGGAGCCGTACTTGTGGATGGCGTCGTGATAGGTCAGGCGCTGGAACGGAGTCGGAATGTCGACGCCGATCGTCTCGCGGAACAGGCGCGCCATTAATTGTTCCATCATGCCGAGAAGCTGCTCCTGGGACAGGAACGACGTCTCGATATCGACTTGCGTAAACTCCGGCTGGCGATCTGCGCGGAGGTCTTCGTCGCGGAAGCAGCGCGCCACTTGATAGTAGCGCTCCAGGCCGCCGATCATGAGCAGCTGCTTAAACAGCTGCGGCGACTGCGGCAGCGCGAAAAACTCGCCAGGGTGAACGCGGCTCGGCACCAGATAGTCGCGCGCGCCTTCCGGCGTGCTGAGCGTCAAGATCGGCGTTTCTACATCGATAAAGCCGTTCTCGTCGAGGAAATCGCGGAACACCTTCGTCGCCTTCGAGCGGAGTCGCAGCGTCTTCTGCATCTCCGGACGACGCAGGTCGAGGTAACGATACTTCAAGCGCAGCGACTCGTCCACCTCCACGCCGTCTTCGATCGGGAACGGAGGCGTCTTGGCCGCATTGATTACTTCTACCTCGGTGACTTGAACTTCAATTTCGCCGGTCGCCAGGTTCGCGTTGTACGTCTCCGGGTCGCGCTCGACGATTTTGCCCGTTATGGCCAATACGTATTCGTTACGCGCACGGCTGCCGAGCTCAAGCGCTTCCTTGGAAATTTCCGGGTTAAACACGATTTGCACGATTCCAGTGCGATCGCGCAGGTCGATGAAGAGCAGCCCGCCGAAATCGCGCCAGCCCTGCACCCATCCGTTCAGCACGACGGTCTGCCCGACATGCTCCTTCGTTAAAATTCCGCAGTCGTTCGTTTTAAGCATCATCTGTAATCTTCCCCTTTTTAGGTTGTCATCCATTTCTTAATCGTATCTGCCAGTTCACTCAGCTTCACAGCCGTTTGCTCGCCGCCGTTCATCGGACGGAGAGAAATTTCTCCCCGATCCAGCTCATCGTCGCCCAGCACAGCCGCATAGCGGGCCCCGCTGCGCTCAGCCGCCTTAAATTGCGCCTTCGTCTTGCGTCCGAGATAATCTCGCTCAGCGGCAATTCCCGCGTCGCGCAGCCGCTGAGCCAATCCGGGAGCCGCTTGCTCCGCCCTCTCGCCCAGCGCGACGATGTAGACATCCGCCCCGCTGCCGAGATCGGGCTTAATGCCTTGACTCTCCAGCAGCAGCAGCGTCCGCTCCAGTCCGAGTCCCAAACCTACGCCCGGCTTATCGTCTCCGCCAACCTCGGCCACGAGCCCATTATACCGGCCGCCGCCGCCGATCGTGTCGATCGCTCCGATGCCCTGAGCCTTGTACTCGAACGCGGTATGCGTGTAATAATCCAGTCCTCTGACCAGCTTCGGGTTCAGTCGGTAAGGAATGCTCATCTCGTCCAGACATTCGCGCACGCGCGCAAAGTGTTTCTCGCACTCCTCGTCCAGACTGTCCAGAATCGACGGAGCGTCCGCGAACTTATCCTGGTCGACTTTGCAGTCGAGAACCCGGAGAGGATTGCGGTCGATTCTTGCTTGGCAGTCCTTGCACAAGCTTTCTCGCATCGGCTGCAAGAACGCAAGCAGCTTTTCCCGGAAGGCCGCCCGAACCGCCGGCGTGCCGACGGAATTCAAATCGACCGATACGCCTGTCAGCCCCAGCTCCCGATAGAAGTGATACCCCAAGGCGATCACTTCCGCGTCGAGCGCCGGATCGTCGGAGCCGATCGCCTCTACGCCGAACTGATGGAACTGGCGGTATCTGCCGGCTTGCGCGCGCTCGTATCGGAACATCGGCCCGATATAATACAGCTTCGCGATGTCGGGATCGCCATACAGCTTATTCTCCACATAAGAACGAACGACGCCGGCCGTCCCTTCCGGACGAAGCGTCATGCTGCGCTCGCCGCGATCCTCGAACGTGTACATCTCTTTCTCGACGATGTCCGTCGTCTCGCCGACGCCGCGCTTGAACAGCTCGGTTCCTTCGAAAATCGGCGTTCTAATCTCCCTGAATCTGTAACGCCGGCAAATGTCGCGAGCCGTGCTCTCTACGTATTGCCAAAGCTCGGAATTGCCGGGCATAATGTCCTGCGTGCCCGGAGGCTTCTGAAAACCCATCGTTCTTATCACTCCCCGCTTGTGCTTCAATATCCAAACAAGCTTGCCGAAAGCCGGTGAGGATCAAAAAAGCCCCCGTCCCATGGCGATCTCAATAAAGATCGTCAGGGACGAGAGCTTGTCGTTACGCTCCCGCGGTGCCACCCGTCGTTCAAGTCCGTCTAATCGACAGAGGCTTGCTGCTTTCGCCCGGTTAACGCCCGGCTGCGCCGCAATGCTACTGAGCCGTACCCGACAATGCGTCAAGCAGGCGGTTCCCATCGGGTTCTCGGGGAGGTCGTTCGTCCAATCATTGCCGGAAAGCTTACAGCCGAAGGCTTTCCTCTCTGTGGGCATGGGGCCGGATTACTTATTCCCGTCGTCGAATCTGAGGCTTTGGAAATACAGTTTGGAAATACAGATGTAATTTATTGTAGTCTGTTGCGCAGCGGCTGTCAAGGAATTCGCACATTCGCTCGCTCATTCGTATCATTCGCCATTATTTGCCCGCTAATACAGGTAGCCCTTCCCTTTAACTCTGATATAATGACAGCGTATTCAGGATTACAGGAAAGAAGGACGGCGATCGCATGCTTCGCACTTTATGGAAAAACTCGATTTTCAGCAAGCTCCTGCTCATTTTTCTATTAATTCTCATACCGTTGTTCTCGCTCGGCATCCTGTTGTACAACTGGGGAATCGGAGCGGTCAGGACGCAGCTTACCGGATCGATCCAAACATCGCTCGAATCGATCTTGGACAACTTCGACCAAGACGTTCAGCGAACGCAGTCGCTGCTGTTCGAGACGTTGATGAACGACGAGGATCTGGCCATGCTCGCCCTTTTCCCCCAGTCGACGGCGCAGTATTCGGAGTATGAGAAATTCCAGATGATCGGCCGGCTGAAAAAGCTGCTGCTTGCTGTCAAAAACAGCAATCGATATATCGCGGACGTCCGCATTCACGTTCCCCTGCTGAACCGGACGTTATCCGCGGCTGCGTGGCCGGAGAGCTTCCGCCAGGACGAATACGACGATTTCTCTCGTCAGGACGAGCGCCTTCGGATGGTGTACCGCAACAACCGGCCTTTCATTGTTATGAAAACGTTTAACAGTAAAACCGACAACGCGCAGCCCTACTTTATGATCGTGGTCGAATTTTCCGAGAAAGAGCTGAAGGATTCTCTGATCCCGCTGCTTCAATACGGCAACAGCGGAATCTATCTTCGCGATGATTCGTCTCGCTTCTTCGTCGACACGACGAACGACGACAAAGCCCAGTCCGTGGAAGCCGCCCTGCCCCGGCACGGCCAAGCCGAACTTGCGGAGCTCAAAGCTGCAGGGAGCAGCTATCAGATTTTCCGCGCGCATTCGTCCTCCCTTGGACTGGAGGCTGTTCAGTACGTTAGAAACTCGGAGCTGTTCCAGACCATCCGAATATATCGGGTCTGGATCTGGTGCTACTCCCTTGTCGGGCTTTTGATCCTCGCGTTGTTCTCGCTATACGCTTATCGGTACATTCATCAGCCGCTGGTCAAAATGGTCCGTTCCTTCTCCCGCGTGGAGAACGGAGATTTCAACGTCTTTATCAAGCACGACCGCAACGACGAGTTCCAATACCTGTTTTCTCAGTTCAATGATATGGTCCGCAACCTGAATACGCTCATCGACCAGTCGTATCGTCAGAGGCTTCTCGTTCAGAATGCCGAGCTGAAGCAGCTCCAATCGCAGATCAACCCGCATTTTCTGTATAACAGCCTGTTTATTTTGAACACAATGACGCGGACGGGCGATTACGATAACCTGGAATATTTCACGATTCAACTCGGGGAGTATTTCCGGTTTATGACGAAAAACAATCAGGACGACATTTCGCTGGGAGAGGAGATTCGCCATGCGCGAACTTATGCGGACATACAGAGCCTGCGCTTCGGCAGCCGGATTAAAGTCGGCTTCGACGAGCTCCCGCCGGCTTATGGAGGTCTTTCCGTTCCTCGGCTTATTGTCCAGCCCGTTATCGAGAACGCTTTTATCCACGGTCTTGAACAGATGCCCGAGAAGGGCTGGATCTCCATCTCCTTCGCCGCGGAGGAGGATCATCTTGCCATTGTCGTGGAGGACAACGGCGGATCGCTATCCGATCAGCAGTTGCAGTACGTACAGGCTATTCTCGCAGGGGAAGCGGAAGCGGGGGAAGAAGTCGGCTTGCATAACATTCACCGCAGATTGCAGCTCAAGTTCGGGCGGCACGGGGCTCTGCGGCTGTCTCGCAGCACCGAGGGCGGCTTAAAAGCCGTAATTTTGATTCCGTTGGAACCGACAAAGGAGAGGGAGTAACATGATTCGACTATTGATTGTGGACGACGAGCAGATTATTGCCGACGGCTTGTTCGAGACGCTGCAGCAGCTCGGCCATCTTGAACTGGATCTTCATAAAGCCTATTCCGGTATGGACGCCTTAAAACTCCTGAACGATGCCCGTTTCGACGTCGTGCTCTCCGATATTCGCATGCCCGGCATGAACGGCTTGGAGCTTCTGCGGCATATCCGCTCGACCTGGGCGGATTGCCGGGTCGTCTTCCTGACGGGGTTCAACGATTTCGACTACGTGTACGAAGCGATTCAAAATCAAGGCGTCCATTACTTGCTGAAAACGGAAGGCTATCCGAAACTGATCTCCGTCATTGAAAGCGTCGTCGAAGACGTCCGCGCTTCCAGGCAGTGGAGCGAGCTTGTCGTCGAAGTGAACGAGCAAATGGAAGCGGCAAGCCAGGTGCTGCAGAAGGAGTACCTGCTGCGGCTGGCCGGAGGCGATTCCGCCGCGAATCGGGAGACGCAGTTCGTTCAGCTGAAGCTGCCGCTCAACCCCCAGCTCCCCGTCCTGCTGCTTGCGGGCAAAATCCGCACGAACCGGGACGACGAGCTCGATTATACCGGAAGATCGAGACTGGGCTACTCGATCCAGTTGATCGTCGAGCGGCATCTGTCTCCCGCTATGACCGTCAAAAGCGCGATCGACGATCTTAACCGGCTCGTCTGCTTCCTTCAGCCCCAGATGTCGTCGCTTGATGCGGAAGGCGCGGATAAGGCGTTTGAGAAAATTTCCCTGTTCAGCGCAGGTATGCTGGACGTGATCCAGCAGGCGATAGAGCTGTCGGTGCAAGTACCGGTCTCCTTCGCCATCGCCGACAGATCCGTAAGCTGGGACGAAGCCGGAAGAGCGTTCGCGCGTCTGCAATACGCGCTCGATTACCGGACGTCGATTGACGCGGAAATGATTGTGACCGTGGATCAGACGTCCGAGGATGATAACCGAAGCGGCGCAGACAACGAAGAAGTTCGCTTGATTCTGAACAAGCTTGGCCGAATGGACGCCTGTCTGGACGAAGGACGCGCCGAGGAGGCGCTCGCTCTGCTCTCGCAGGCCAAGGACGTCCTAGCCCGCCTGCCGTCCGACGATGTCGGCATGAGCATGGAAATCTATTATCGCATTGCCCTCTCCTTGCTCTCTTACATGAATCGTACGGGTATAGCGGGACGCCAGGAAGAAGAGATCGACCTGTCCAGATTGCTGCGCGCGGAAGGACCGGATTCCCTGCCGTTCGCCATCGAATATGCGATGCGGCTCATTCCCGAGCTGCTGGAGCTTAGGCAGCACGAGCGGGACCGCTCCGCATCGCAGGTCATCAACCGGATCAAAGACTATATCGCAGACAATCTCGCAGGCGACGTCTCGCTGACCCGCCTGGCCGACATCGTTTATTTCAACCCCGCTTACTTGTCGCGGCTGTTCAAAAAAACGACGGGGATTACGATCGTCGATTACGTTCACGAGCTGCGCATGAAAAAAGCGATCTTCCTGCTGGAGGACACCGACATGAAAATCCAGGACATCTCGGAAACCGTCGGCTTTACGTCCGCCACGAACTTTACGAGATTTTTCCGCAAATACGCCAAATCGACCCCTTACGAATACCGGGATGCGGCGCGCGCCAGAAAGTCAAAAATGGATTAGTCTTCACCGATCTGAGGTACGTTTTTGAATATTGTGGACTGCCGAACCGGTGACTTATGCTTAATGCAGAGGTTGTGCACACCTACTTGTTAACGACTACGGGGGATAGAGAATGACCAACATGACTGCCGGAAAAAGAAGGAAGACGCTCGCAAGTCTCGTCTTCTCCTTATCGCTTGTTTTTGTATCCGCTTGCAGCGGCAATAATGGCGGCAATGGCGGCGGCTCCACTACGAACGCTAGCCCTTCCGCTTCTAATCCCGCTTCTCCGTCTTCATCCGCCGAAACGGTGCAGGCAGCCGATCCATTCGAGAAATACGAGCCGCCGATCGAGATTACGACGGTCAGAAGCACAAGCGCCCGCTTTAAGTTTCTCGAGGGCGAATCGCTGGACAACAACGCTTGGTCGAGAGCTTACGAGAACGAGCTTGGCATTAAAGTGAAAAACGTATGGACGATCGACGAAGCCCAGTACCAGAACAAAATGAACGTCACGATCGCCTCCGGTGATCTGCCTGATCTGATGTTTGTTTCGCCCGCCCAGTTCCAGCAGCTGCTTGAGAGCGAACAGATCGAGGATCTGACCGCAGCCTACGACCGGTATGCTTCGCCTTTCCTGAGAAAAATCATGGAGCAGGACGCGAACGGACTGATGAAAAAGGCGGCGACCATAGACGGTAAAATGATGGGCATTACCGGTTTCGGCAGCATCGAGCAGGGAACGTCCGTCATCTGGCTGCGTTCGGATTGGCTGAAGGAGGCGAACCTGCCCGAGCCGACGACGTTCGCGGACGTGCTGAACATTGCCGAGAAATTCGCTCAATCGCATTCCGGCGCTTACGGCATCGGCCTGAACAAGGATTTGTTCGGCGGACTGGCGACCATCGAAGGCATCGCCAACGCCTTCCACGCCTATCCGAAAACATGGGTGAAGGACGCTTCCGGTCAACTGGTCTACGGCAGCGTTCAGCCGGAAATGAAGCAGGCGCTCGCCGCTCTGCAGGACATGTACAAGCGCGGCCTGATCGACAAGGAGTTCGGCGTCAAGGACGGCAACAAGATTGCCGAGGACATTATGAACAACAAAATCGGCTTGCTCTTCGCCAACTTCTGGCATCCGCTCTGGCCGCTTCAGGAAGCGATGAACATGAACGCGGCAGGCGGCATGACGTGGAAGCCTTATCCCGTACTGTCCGCCGACGATCAAGCCGCCTCCCCGTCCACCAACATTCCGGTGACCGGATACTACGTCGTCCGCAAAGGCTACGAGCATCCGGAGGCTGCGATCAAATTGGCGAATTTGCAGCTTAAGAACGCCTGGAGCGACGAAGCTCAGGCCGAAATTTACAACACGGACAAAGATCAGACGCCGTTTTATTTGTACCCGACCATCAGCATGGAGCCGCCAAGCAAAAACCTGGAAGCCGGCATAGCGGTCACCGAAGCCTATATGGCCAAAGACCCTTCCAAGCTGAACGAGGAGCAGAAAGGCTATTACGACAACGTCGTCGCCTATTTGGACAATGGCGACATTAAGAGCTTCGGCAACGCGCTCATCTTCGGACCCGGCGGCTCAGAGACGGAAGTGCTCAAAAAATACGTCGAAGGCAACAGGATGAAAATCGGCGAATTTTACGGCGCTCCCGTGCCGACCCAGCAGATGAAACAGGCGACGCTCGACAAGCTTGAATTGGAGACGTTCACCAAGATCGTCGTGGGCGAAAGCTCCATCGATGAATTCGACAGCTTCGTAGAGAAATGGCACAAACTCGGCGGAGAGCAAATTACGAGCGAGATCAACGATTGGAAGGCCGCTCATTAACTTAAAGCTTACGACAAGGGGGACGGCCGGCAGCGTCGCGGCTCTCCCCTTTCTCGTTCGCGGGGAAGGAAGAGAAGAGATGGACATCAAGCGAGGAATGCGCAGGGAGCTTCCTTTTCACCTTATGGTGTGGCCGGGCTTGCTCGCCGTGCTGATCTTCAGCTATGTACCGATGGCGGGCATCGTCATTGCGTTCGAGAAATTTATTCCGTCCAAAGGGATTTTCGCTTCCAAGTGGATCGGCTGGGATAATTTCCGGTTTCTGTTCGAGCAGCCGGACTTCGCCCAAATCATTCGCAACACCGTCGTCATCGCGGTGGCCAAAATTATCGCCGGACTCATCGCCTCAATCGGCTTTGCGCTGCTGCTGAACGAATTGGGCAGGGCGTTCGTCAAGAGAGCGATTCAGACGCTTGTCTACCTGCCTCATTTTCTATCGTGGATTATTCTGGGCGGCATACTGATCGATATTTTATCGCCTTCAACGGGAGTCGTGAGCTGGGCGTTCGGGCTGATCGGCATCGATGTTCCCTTCTTCCTCGGCAGCTCGTCCTGGTTTCCCTTTACGCTGGTCCTATCCGATGTCTGGAAGGAGTTCGGCTTTGGAGCGATCGTCTATCTGGCGGCTCTCACCTCCATCGACCCGACCCACTACGAGGCTGCGGTCATCGACGGAGCGAACCGCTGGCGGCAGACCTGGCACGTTACGCTCCCCGGGATAGCGCCGATCGTTGTGCTGATGGTTACGCTCAGCCTTGGCAACGTTCTGAACGCCGGATTCGACCAAGTGTTTATTTTGCTTAATCCGAGCGTCATGGACACCGGCGACATTATCGATACGTGGGTATACCGGATGGGACTGGTCAACGCGCAATACGGGCTCGCGACCGCAGTCGGCCTGTTCAAGTCGGTCATCTCCACCGTGCTGATCGTCTCCTCGTTCATGCTGGCGTCCAAATTCGCCAATTACCGGGTTTTCTAAGGGGGGAATGCAATGACTCGGCTGACTTTCGGAAGAAAACTGTTTTTAGCTCTCGATTATGCTTTTCTCGTAGGCTTGGCTGTTCTGTGCCTACTGCCGCTTATTAACGTGCTGGCCATTTCGTTCAGCTCCAGCACGGCGGCGACCGCCAATCTGGTGAAATTCTGGCCGGTCGACTTTAATCTGAAATCCTACGATTACGCGCTGAGCAAGCCGGAATTCGCCGACGCCTACTGGGTGTCGTTCAAGCGAATTTTGATCGGGACGCCGGTGAACGTCGTTCTGACAATGCTTGTCGCCTATGCGCTGTCGAAGGACGACCGGCAGTTCCGCTGGCGCAAAATTTATTCCTGGGCGTTTATCTTCACGATGCTGTTTAACGGGGGGCTGATCCCTTGGTATATTACGATCAAAGAGCTTGGGCTGATCGATACGTTCTGGGCGCTTGTTCTGCCGGGCGCGGTTCCGGTATTCAGCGTCATTCTGCTGCTTAACTTCTTCCGCGGCATTCCGAAGGAGATCGAGGAAGCCGCGCTGATCGACGGCTGCGGCCACTGGCGGATCATGTGGCAAATTTTCCTGCCGCTGTCCGCTCCGGCCATCGCAACCATCACGTTGTTCTCGCTGGTAGGACACTGGAACTCTTGGTTCGACGGCCTGATTCTGATGAACAAAACGGAGCATTACCCGCTCCAAAGCTATTTGCAGACGCTGGTCATTAGCTTCGATCTGAAGATCATGAACGTGAAGGAAGCCGAATTGCTGTCGCAGATTAACAACCGCACCCTCAAGGCTTCGCAAATCTTCTTGGCGGCGCTGCCGATCATGCTGACGTATCCGATGCTTCAGAAATATTTTATGAAAGGGATCGTCATGGGGAGCGTCAAAGGCTGATCCGTCCGCGCGCGCTCGTCCGTTCCGTAGGAGCTGGGCGTGCGCACCGGGCTCCCGACAAAGTGCCGGAGAAAGAAAATAACCTGCCAAAGACCGGCAGGTTCAAATTGTTTTATATTGAAAAAAGGGGGTCGTCTATAGATTAGTCGATTAACTTTAAACTCGCGTGTACAACAGATTACAGTTTGATTACAAAAAAGTAAGCGTTGCCTTGCAACTGGCTTCAATCGGTTAATCTCTCTAACCTGTTAGTCCAGTTTCCTCCCAATGTTGTGGTTAGGCGAACTATGACCATGTAGCGACAAGCTTTAACCTGGCAACATCGGGTTATCCCCTGCCGCCGGGAGGTTGCCGTCGCCCGTTTGACCCACCCGCTGCCGGTCCGGCGCCCAGCTCGTCTCCGAATTCCTCGCTCTGCGCCGCCAAAGCCATCGCTTCCCTGCGCTCCGGCATTAGCCCTTCCTTCATCAGCCACTGCGTCGTCTGTTCCTTGCGCGATTGCCTCATGTCGTTCCCCGCCTTAACAGATGGTTTTGACATGTATTATTGCCCAATCGCAGCCCGGCCAAACCGTCAGCGGCTTTCCAGGATGAGCGTTACCGGGCCGTCGTTAACCAGCGAGACATCCATCATCGCCCCGAATCGACCCGTTTCGACACGCAAGCCCCGCACCCTCAGAAGCCCGTTAAACTTGTCGTACAGCGCATCGGCCAGCTCGGGCCTCGCCGCCCCCATAAAGTTCGGCCGTCTGCCCTTGCGACAGTCGCCGTACAACGTAAATTGCGATACCGACAACACGTCGCCCCCGACGTCTTCGATCGACAGGTTCATTTTCCCGGCGTCGTCCTCGAAAATTCTCAGCCCGGCCAGCTTGTCCGCCATCCAGACCAGATCCTGCTCCGTGTCCTCCCGTCCGACTCCGACGAGCAGCATCAGCCCTTTGCCGATTGCGCCTACGACTTCATTATCAACGGTTACCTTGGCTTCGGATACCCGCTGCAATACGACTTTCATCCTTTCGCTTCCTCCGTCTCCGCGCCTCTATTGCATCGTCCGCTGCACGGAAAAAATATCTTTCACCCGCTTGATCTTATCCACAACCGACTGCAAATGCTCCTTGTTGCGGATAAGAATCGTCATGTGCATAATCGCGTTTTTGTTTTTGTCCGACCGTCCGGATACGGCTGCGATATTCGTCTTGCTTTCCGAGACGGCCTGCAGCACCTCGTTCAGCAGACCGCGGCGGTCGTGGCCGAGAATTTCGATATCGACGCTGTAATTGGCTTCGACCGAGCCTTCCCACTCCACTTCAATAACGCGCGCCGCTTCATCGCCTTCTTCGCCCGTCGGAATGTTGGCGCAGTCGGAACGGTGTACGGACACACCGCGTCCCCTCGTAATATAACCGATGATGTCGTCACCCGGCACCGGGTTGCAGCAGCGCGCGAAGCGAACCAGCAAGTTGTCCACGCCCTTAACGCTGACGCCGTTGGACGCGCGTTTCTTCTCCGCCGCCGAAGAGCCAGGCGTCCTCATCTCCTTCACTTCAGAGGTGAGCTGGATCTGCTGCGCTTCCTCCGCTTCCTTGCGGAGCTTCTCGGTCAGTTTCGTGCAAATTTGCGCCGCCGTAATGCCGCCAAAGCCGATCGCGGACAGCATATCCTCCACGTCGTTAAACGTAAACTTCTTGGCCGCGTCCAGCAGCTTCTCATCCGACGTCCATTCGTGCGGCTCCAGGCCAAGTCTTTTCAGCTCGCGTTCAAGCAGCTCGCGCCCTTTTTCGACGCTTTCCTCGCGCTTCTCCTTCTTGAACCACTGGCGGATTTTCGTTCTCGTATGGGAAGATTGCGCGATTTTGAGCCAGTCTTGGCTCGGCCCGTAGGAATGCTTGGAGGTTAAAATTTCCACGATATCGCCAGTCTTCAGCTTATGATCAAGCGGCACGATTCGACCGTTGACCTTGGCGCCGATCGTCCGGTTGCCGACCTCCGTATGCACGCGGTAAGCGAAATCCAGCGGCACCGATCCGGCCGGAAGCTCGAACACCTCGCCCTTCGGCGTAAACACGAATACGAGGTCGGTAAAAAAGTCCATTTTCAGCGATTCCATGAACTCGGCAGCATCCCGCGTATCCTGCTGCAGCTCGATAATCTCGCGGAAGAAGTTCATTTTCTCCCCGAAGCTGTCCTGAACGGCTCCCGCCGGATTGCCGTCCTTATACGCCCAGTGCGCCGCAATCCCGATTTCGCTCGTCCGATGCATCTCCCATGTGCGGATCTGCACCTCGGTCGGTTCGCCCGTCGAACCGACAATCGTCGTATGCAGCGACTGATACATATTCGCCTTCGGCATGGCGATATAATCTTTAAACCGTCCGGGCATTGGCTTCCATAGCGTATGGATGATTCCCAGCGTGGCGTAGCAATCCTTCACGTTCTCGACCAAAATGCGAATCGCCAGCAGATCGTAAATTTCGTTGAACTGCTTGTTGCGGGACGTCATTTTTTTGTAGATGCTGTAGATATGTTTGGGACGCCCCGAAATGTCGCCCTGAATGCCCATCTCTTCCAGCTTCTCGCGAATTTTGTCGATGAGCTCGGTAATATGCTTCTCGCGTTCCGTTCGTTTCATCTTCATCAGATGCGCGATACGGTAATATTGCTGGGGGTTGAGGAACCGAAGCGCGATATCCTCCATCTCCCACTTGATGGCGCTGATCCCGAGTCGATGCGCGATCGGGCAGAAAATGTCGAGCGTCTCCTGCGCGATGCGGCGCTGACTCTCTTCGGATTGAAACTTCAGCGTGCGCATATTGTGAAGCCGGTCTGCCAGCTTAATTAGAATAACCCGAATATCGTTGGCCATCGCCACGAACATTTTGCGATAATTCTCGTTCTGCTGCTCCTCCTTGGACCGGAACTGAATCCGCTCCAGCTTGGTCAGGCCGTCGACAAGGCCGGCCAGCGTCTCCCCGAATCGTTCGCGCAAGTCTTCCAAGGTGACCTTAGTATCTTCGACGACATCATGAAGCAACGCCGCCATCACCGTTATGACGTCCATCTGCATCCCCATGCAAATTTCGGCAACGGCTACCGGATGCAAAATATAAGGCTCGCCCGATTTGCGAACTTGACCGCGATGAGCTTCTTCGGCATACACGTAAGCATCCCGGATTTTCTGCAAGTCTTGCTCTTTCATATAAGTAGATGCTTTCTCGAGAAGCAGCTCCATGCCCATGCCGACTTTCCTTTCCGCCGACGCCTTACGCCGGTAATTTCCCCAGAAGTGTTGCTACCATTATGCCTCTTCGCGACGGGAATCGTCAACCTTGCTGCGAGGCTTTAGTCCTAGATTCGATAAAGCAAAAAGACACCCCGCTCGGCATAGCCGCCGTGGAGTGTCTCTCCGCCGCGCCAAAACGCGGCAATTAGTAGGTGACAAGGGACGCGACATCGATTCCGTTCAGCTTGTCGCGTCCGTTCAAATAGCTCAATTCAATGAGGAACGCCGCCCCCACAATCTCTCCGCCAAGCTGGTTAATCAGCCCGATCGTTGTAGAAATCGTACCTCCGGTTGCGAGCAAATCGTCGGCGATCAGAATTTTCTGACCCGGCTGGATGGAGTCGCTGTGAATAGCCAGACGGTCTTTGCCGTACTCCAGATCGTAAGCCGCCTCCACCGTCTCGCCGGGAAGCTTGCCGCTCTTGCGAATCGGTATGAAGCCGACGCCAAGCGCAAGCGCGAGCGGAGCGCCGATCACGAAACCTCGCGCTTCCGGACCCGCGATCAGGTCGATTTGCTTCTCCTTGACAAGCTCCTTAAGCCCGTCGATGGCGGCGCGATAAGCTTGCCCGTCCTTCAACAGCGTCGTAATATCCTTAAACCGGATGCCCGGCTGCGGAAAATCGGGAATAACCCGAATGTAATCTTTGAAGTTCACGGATATCAGGCTCCTTTTATCGGCATAAAACAGAATCGTTCAAGTTTACGAGTAGCATTATACACTTTTTGAACGGGACTTGGCTACATGGATACGAGCACAATCTCGCCGAGTTTGCTAGGCCCCGGAATGGCAAGCCTCCATCCAGCTTCGCAGCTCCTCCGTCGTCATCTCCGCCACCTGGCGCACCGCAGCCTGCTCCTGCGCTCTACGGTAGCGCGTCGATTCGCTCAGCTCCTTGCGCGGCGGATTCGCCACCGCCTTGCGCGATACGCCGTTTGCGGCGATAAAGCCAAGCTCGACGAACACCTCGTGCATCATGCGGACAGTAGCCAGAGGCAGACGAACGGCCTCCGCCGTCTCCCGCACAAAGCCGTCCGGACCGTCCAGCCAACTCCCCCGCTGTCGGCACATCGTATATACTTCTGCGAAGTGTCGACGCTCAGGAAACTTGCCGACCGTACCGACCGAAGATCGACTCCCGCCTTCGCCGTCCGACAGAACCGTGACTCGTTCCAGCTCGCGCTCCGGCCGCAGCCAGCTTCGGAGGCTGCAGACCTCGCGTTCTTCAGTCGGCAGCCCGACAAGCACCAGATGGCGCACGCCGGACGGCAAGGCGGCCTTGTCCCCTGACGCAGCCGCAGCGCTCTCGGAAGAGACATCTATTCCGACATCGGCGGCCATCGCGTACAAGCCTATCGTTACACCCGTCATCCCGTAACGGCTGACGGCTTCATGATACGCCGCCTTGGAGGCGCATGCGACGGCAAGCCCTTCGGTTTCCGTCGCAATCAGACGTTCCAACGCCGTCCATACGCCTCTTTCCGCGCGCCGGTCGTTTACGATGAGCTGTCCGGAGCGGTAATCCTGAAACATCATCTGCGTCTTTCGATTTCCGTTCCATTCATTTACGCTTAGCTCGCCCAGCAGATCCACGCGCATTCCCGGCGCCATTCTTTCCCGCTGCGGCCCCATGCCGAAGGCGACAACCTCCAGGGATCGGCCGGCTTGCTCGACCGTTAATCTCAGATGCTTGTCTTCCTTGCCCATCGTCCGGCATTCCTTAATCAAGACGTCCTCCAACACGACGCGAGGCGTCGGATTGCCGTTGCCGAAGGGCTCCAGAGCCGCCAGTTGATCAACGTCGCTCAGCGTGACGTCCTCTAGCGACACCCGAAGATCGACACGTCGCTTCGGCTGCCAATCCTCCTCCGTCAGTCGCTCTGCGGCAAGCAGATCAAGCCGGTCTCCCAGCTCCGTTACGTTATCCGCGCGCAAGGTCATTCCCGCCGCAGCCTGGTGTCCTCCGTAATGCTCCAGCAAATCCGCACAATCCGTCAGCGCCGCATACAGATCGAAGCCGTCGATGGAACGCGCCGAGCCCTTGCACAGCCCTGTCTCTCCGTCGATAGCAAGAATAACGGCCGGCAAGTAATAGCGTTCCACCAGCTTGGAAGCGACAAGACCGGCAATGCCGGCGTTCCAGCCTTCCTTCGCAAGCACAATGGCGCGTCTTGGCTTCTCCCCGTCCGCTTCGCGCAGCTTGAGCCACAGCTCGTCCGCCTCGGCGGTCGTGTGTTCAACCAGCTGCTGGCGCTCCGCGTTCAGCCGATCCAGCTCCATCGCATACGGTTCCGCTTCCGCTTCGCTGGCGGCAGCGAGCAGCTTAACCGCGCTGTCGGCATGCTCCAGTCGGCCTCCGGCGTTCAGCCTGGGAGCCAGCGAGAAGCCGATTCGGCCGCTGGAAATTTCCGCGATGTCAATGCCTGCGATCCGAGCCAGCGCTTGAATGCCCGGAATCGGAGCCTGCCTTAGTTGCTTCAGTCCGAGCCGAGCGATAATCCGATTTTCGCCCATAAGCGGCATCAGATCGGCAATTGTGCCGATTGCGGCCAAATCCGCGTATTCCAGCGCCGGACGCCCGAGCATGGCATGCGCCAGCTTGAACACAACCCCTGCACCGCATAGCCCTTTGAACGGATAAGGGCAATCCTTCTGCTTCGGATTCACAAGCGCGACCGCTTCCGCAGGCAATTTCTCCGGCGGCTCGTGATGGTCGGTAACGACGACATCGATGCCCAAACTAGCTGCATGCGCAATTTGTTCGACCGCACTGATGCCGTTATCCACCGTAACAAGCAGCCTGACGCCCGCCGCAGCGGCCAAATCAAGCGCGGCGTTATTCAGTCCGTAGCCTTCGCGGCTTCTGTGCGGAATATATGTATCGAAGCTTGCCCCCAGCTCCGTCAACAGTCGAATCATAAGAGCGGTGGACGTTACGCCGTCGGCGTCGTAATCGCCGTAGACGCGAATGCGTTCCCCGTCGCGCACCGCTTGGCCGATTCTGTCCACCGCCTCCGCCATTCCCTTCATTCGCAAAGGATCAAGCAGTTCCTCAGCAGACGGCTCCAGGAAAGACCGCGCCTCTTCGATCGTGTCCCATTCCCGTCGTGCAAGCACGCCGGCGACCATTCGGCCGAGGCCGAGCTTGGCCGTCAGCTCCTCCTCCCGCTCCGCCGCGCGCTCCGGCATATCCCATCTGTACTTCGATTTGATCATAATTGCGTCTTCCTTCCCGATTCCTACACCGAATGCCAAATGAAAGGGGCTGTCTCGTAAGTAAAAAAGTCGTACGAAAGGATGATCGATAGAGAAGATTGTCGTGCATGTATCTCCTTACGATGCTATACGATCCTGAAATTTGGAATAGTTAACCCGTTAAAAGGTGATTTCAGGACCGTATGAGGCAGTCTCCAGGAGATACATGCACTTTTTCTTGATCGATCATCTTGTACGACCCTACTTATGAGGCAGCCCCTTATTGTTCATCGATAATCTTATACGACTCTTTATAAGACGATCCCGTCGCGTGTTATTGCAGCATCGAAGATAACTGTTCCTCTTGATGATTCGACTTATACGGGTATCCCGGGTCGTATGGCTGAACTTTGACGTTGACGTCCATCACGTGCAGGAACCTCTTAGTCAACATTCGCCGCACCCGATTCGCTACGTCCTGGCCTTCGAAGACGCTGATGCGAGGGTTTACCCTTATGGAAATATCAAGCACGATATAATGTCCGCGCTCCTGCGGCTTTACCTCGTCTACAGCCACGACGCCGTCAATTCTCTGTACGGCTTCCAGGAGCGTCTGCGCGTCGGCGTCGTCGATTGAAGTCCTGTTCGACGCCCGGACGACGTCCGCAGTCAACCGATAGCCCATGCGGACGACAAACACCGAAATGACCAGACCTGCCGCAGGGTCCAGCACATACAGGAAAGGCATGTCGTACCAGGAACCGACGACCGCTCCGGAAGTGCCGACTAACGCGGTCAACGATGCGAAAATATCGGAGCGGTTATCTCCGGCGCGATCGCCGCGTATGCCGCAGCGGCTGTCGCACCTTCGCTTATAGCGAATCAGCGCCTCGCGCGTTCCGATGCCTGCGGCAATGACGACGACTGCGCCGACTCCCGGAGCTTCTTCCGCGCCGTTGGCAACCGTCCGAATCGAAGATATGCCCATTTCCAGACCGGCGACAAGCAGGATCGCCGACAAAACTATCGCCGCTACCGATTCCGGATGGCGGGAAGAGCTTGTCGCGTTCGGAGCAAGCCTGGCTCTGCGCAGGCCGAGATACGCGGCGAACGTGCCGGCGCAATCGGCCGCCGAATGGCAGGCGTCGGCCAGCAGCGCTTTGCTTCCGGTCAGCCAGCCGACAGAGCCTTTCACAATTGAGAGGCCGAGCAGCCCGCATACGGACACGAGAGAGCCGCGTTCAGCAGCAAGGGAACGTCGAACCGTAGTCACCTGAGCCCCCCCTTTCAAGCTTTCTATAGCGAGCTTTGCGGTTTAACGGCTACCTTTTTCAAAGGTTCCTTCTTCTTGAAGTACAACCATACTTGGCTGGCAATAAAGATAGAAGAGTAAGCTCCGCTTGCCAGACCGATGATAATCGCCAGCGAGAACAGTTTAATTGACGCGCCGCCGAAAATGAACAGACAGACCGCCGCGACCAATACGGTAATAACCGTGTTGATCGAACGCGCCAGCGTTTGCCAAATACTGTCGTTTACCAGCTTGTCCAAATCGGCATGGCTCTTGATTTTGGCGAACCGCAGATTTTCGCGGATACGGTCGAAAATAACGACTGTATCGTTGATCGAATAGCCTATAATCGTCAGTACCGCTAAGATGAACGGCAAATTGACCTCGAGCCGGAATATCGAAAACACGCAGATGACGAACAAGGCGTCATAGACTGTCGATACGATCGCTCCGATCGAGAAGCGCCATTCAAAGCGAATAACGATGTAGAGCATGATGCCCAAGCTCGCCACGGCCATTCCGATCAGGGCGTTGCGCTCCTGCTCCTTGGCGATGTCGACGTCGACGATATTGATTTCGAACGAGGCGTCCGGATCCAGTTTAGCCAAGAAATTGGCTTTAAAATCTTTCTCCTGCTGCTCGTTCAGCGCCGTCTTGAAGCGAATGGACTCCCGGTTCTCCCCGGATACGAGCGTATAGTCACCCAGGTTCTGCTCGTCTAGATACGCTTTGACCTGAGTGTCCTCCAGCTTCTTGGTCGTCGTGATGTCCACGGACGTTCCCGAGCTGAAATCGATGCCGTAATTCACTCCGAATACGCCGAGCGCGATCAAGCCGATCAACAGCACAGCGGCGGAGATCGTAAGGAAAATGCGGCTGGATTTGACAAAATCGAATTTGCGATTAGAGCGCACTTATCTCACTCTCCTTCACATTGTAATACTTCGGCTTAGTGAAGTAAGAGCTCTTCACGAGCAGGTTGAGCAAATAGCGAGGCAGAAATACGTTCGTCAAAATGTTGACGGCGATACTCCACAGGAAAACGACTGCGAAGCTCTTAACGATGCCGTGGCCCATGAACAGAAGCACGAAGCCGGCGATCGCGGACGTCAAATGCGCATCGATAATGGTACGGAAGCTGTTTTTGGCGCCGGCGCGCAGAGAGGACGCGATCGACTTGCCGCTGCGCAGCTCTTCCATAATCCGCTCGGCCGTAATGATGTTGGCATCGACTGCGATACCGACCCCGAGCACGAATGCGGCGATGCCCGGCAGCGTCAACGTAGCGTTCATTAAGTAGAGAACGCCGAGCAGCACCCATACGAACACGATGAGACAGATGCTTCCTACGAAGCCCGGAAGCCGGTAGACGACGATCATAAACACCAAAATGAGCACTGAAGCCAGCATGCCAGCGAACAGCGTGTCCTCCAGAGCTTTCTGTCCGAGCGTCGCTCCGACGCTCTGGGTATATTTCTCCGTCAGCTTAAGCGGCAGGGCGCCCAGGTTGATGATGTCGGCCAAATCCTGTGCTTCCTGGCGCGAATCCTGACCGGTAATGACGGCGGTTCCGTCGGTCAGCGCCTGCTGCACGACAGGTTCCGATTGAAGCGCGTCATCAAGGAAAATCGCCAGTTGCTTGCCAACGAGCTTGCTGGAAGCGTCGGCCAGCTTCTGCTTTTCCTTCACTTCGATCCGAACCATATAGCTGTTGAGGTCGCCTATTTCAACCTTCGCAGCGCCTTCCTTGAAGTCCGATCCGTACAGCTCCACATTACAGTACTCGCCGCCTTCGCATCCTACGGAGCTGCGGAATTGAAGCTCCGCAGGGCGCTTCATCAGGTCGCGGATTTTCTGGATCGCATCGTCGCGTTCCTTGGCGGTTTCGCCTGTCGAGACGGCGATTTTCAAGCGAATGCGGTTTTTGCCCTCAGTCGTAACCTCCGGCTCGGCTACGCCGCTCCGGTTAGCCCGCTGCTCCAAGCTGAGCGCGGTCCGTGTTAATGATTCCTTCGTAACGGTGCCGCCCTCCGTCAGCGGATGGGCCTCGTACAAAATTTCGACCCCGCCTTTCAGGTCGAGCCCAAGCTTCGTCCCGTTCAGCAGCCCCGGCGTAAATACACCCATAACTCCGAAGCTGACGAGAACGACGAGCACGAAAGCTGCAATACGTTTCATCTCTGGTGCGGTCCCCTTTCGATTCTCAATGTTCCTATTATACCTACGCGATCAAAAAGAAGTCAAAAAGAAAGGGACGACCCTCGCCGACATTGAAAGATGTCGGGGATCGTCCGCGCTGTCCGCCGTTATTTGCGGTACTCTCCTCTATACATATTAAGCGTAACGAAGTTCATAAATTGAGTGATCTTCAACGATAAAATATCGTTCACAATCTCGTACAGCGGGGGGACGCCTTTCTTATGATACTTGTCGCTGACGCATTCCCACACATCCGCCCCGGTTACCTGCTCGTATCCGATCAAGTGGAATTCCTCCGCTTTGCTTAGACACAGCTGCGCTATCGTATCGTTCAACTCGTCCTCGCTCATCTCGCTTGCTCCACTGATTTCGTCCAGCCCATCTCCGCCCGGGTCTTCTGCCACGCTCGATTCGTCCAGCCCATCTCCGCCCGGTTCTTCGGCCCCGCTCGATTCGTCCAGCTCTTCTTCGTTAAGCCCGTCTCCATTCAACTGCTCCTCACCTAAATCGGACTCGTCCTCAAGCTTGTCCAGTTTGATGGCCGGTTTGCCGTTATCCTGCTCCTCCACCCGCGATTCCCTCCTGTCCGGTGCAAATGTTGTACACTCGCATATAATTCCTTCTCCGCGGGACCCTAGTTTTCCTTCCCGATGCATGAAGATGGACAACCATCGCATACATATGAAACTAACCCATGCTAGGGAAGAGGGATTTCTTTGAGCTTGCGCAAACAATCGTTCATCCAAGGCGCTATGATTCTGCTGGCGGCCGGACTGCTCAACCGGGTGCTCGGCTTCGTTCCCCGCATCGCGCTGCCGAGAATGATCGGAGCGGAGGGCGTCGGGCTGATCCAGCTCGTATTCCCCTTCACGATCGTACTTCTAACGTTAATTTCCGGCGGCATCCCGCTCGCTGTGGCCAAGCTTGTCGCGGAAGCCGACTCGAAGGACGACTCGGCCGGCGCTAGCCGCATTCTTAAGCTGGCGGTCGCGATTTCGCTTGGAATCAGCCTCGTTGCGGTCGTCGTCTGCTTTCTGTTGTCGGATTTCATCGCCACCCGGATCATGACCGATTCCAGGGTGCACAGCGCTTTCCTCGCTATGATTCCGGTGCTTCCGCTCGTGGCGGTCTCGTCCGTCTGGCGCGGATATTTTCAAGGAAAACAGAACATGGTCCCCACCGCAATGTCTCAGACGGCGGAAACGGTGTTTCGCATAGTCTTTACGCTGCTGCTCGCATGGCTGCTGCTGCCCTTCGGTCTGGAAGCCGCCGCTGCGGGAGGCGTGCTCGGCATGGTGGCCGGCGAATGCGCTGGAGTGCTCGTGTTATGGCGGCAGTTCGTCCGCGATCGCCGGAAAGAACGGCCGCCGAAGGCGGCCGGCTCCGCAGTCCCGGCGCCGAGAAGCTACTTGCGAGAGCTGTTGAATACGGCCGTGCCGGTAACCGGCAGTAAGATGGTCGGTTCCCTCTCCTACTTGCTGGAATCGATCATGACCGTAAGAAGCCTCACGATCGCCGGCGTCGCCGCTGCCGGCGCAACCGCCCAATACGGCGCGCTGCAGGGGATGGTCATTCCGCTGCTGCTGCTGCCGGGGGCGCTGACCTATTCCTTGGCCGTATCGCTAGTGCCTTCCTTGTCCGAAGCGGCTTCCCGGGGCGATTGGGCCGTCATCCACGCGCGTCTCCAGCAATCGATGAAGCTGGCGGTCATAACGGGGGCGCCGTTCGCCGTTCTGCTCGCGCTGCTGGCCGCTCCGGTGTGCAAGCTGCTGTACGGGGACGACTCGATGGCCCATATGCTCAGATGGATGGCGCCATTAGCGGTTTTCTTATATATGCAAGCCCCGCTTCAAGCGGCGCTGCAGGCGCTTAATCGCCCGGGAACCGCTCTGTTCAACACCTTTGCCGGAGCGGCCATAAAGCTCGTGCTTATCATGCGACTGGCGACCGATCCTCAGCTCGGTATCGTCGGCGTCGTCATAGCCATCGGCGTCAATATGATGCTCGTCACGCTGCTTCATTGGATCAGCGTCGCGCGGCTTACCGGATTTCGCATGCACCCGCTCGACTTCCTCAAAGTCGCCGCTGCGATGATCGTCATGAGCGCGGCGGCTTTGCGGATATGGGAGTTCGACTGGTTCGGCCCTAGCTCGGCGAATCTTGTTCTCGCAGGCGCGACCGGGATTGTCGTCTATGTTCTGCTGCTCGTACCGCTTAGGTTGATCAATCGCGAAGATGTCGCAAGAGTACCGTTGATCGGACGTTATCTGTCGCCTCGAAATCCTCGATGAGCTCGTCCCCATTGCATTGGGCCGCTCATCGAAGATTTGTTTTAACTACTTCTTGTCTATATACAGCTTGCCTTTATGGTCAATGCTGCAAAAGAACACCTGCTTAAAGCTGTCCACGTCGTGCCGCTGCAGCTCGCTTTTTAACCAGAACCGGGTTTTTCCCAGCTTTTCCAAATTGTCGTCCTGTACCTGTCCGTCCATAATTAGCGGCAGCGGCAGCACCTCGTATCGCACCCTCGGCCAAGAGTCGGCCTTGCTGTGCGACGAGTCGGAATTCCCGGGAGAACGGTTGGCCGCCGTCCCCTCATTGCCGCCCTCGTCTCGTTCCTTCAAAATCACCGACAGCTTGCCCGTCGATTCCAATACGGCCAGTTTGACTTCATGCAGGCTGGATACTTGGTTCTCCCGCAGCTGGAGCATCAGATCGTCCAAATTGTATCGTTGGCGGAACATTTCCTTGCGGTTCAGATGGCCGTCTTGAACAAGCACGCTTGGCTTGCCGTCGAACAGCAGCCGCATCGTCCGGTTTTTCAACGTAAGGAAGGAAAACCCGATCTGGATCAGCACCAGAAGAATGATCGGCGCCACAGCCGTTATCAGCGTCTTCTCCGTCGACTCGATCACGATAACGGCAATTTCCGCGATCATGATCGAAATGACCAGGTCAAACACCGACAGCTTGCCGATTTCGCGCTTGCCCATCATCCTCAAAATCAGGAAGATGAAGAAATACATGAAGATCGTCCGAAGCAATATCGCCGTCAGTTCCATGTTTCCCTCCGTCATTCGCCCCGGCGCGGCGTTCGTTACCGCTCAGCCATTCCGGGTAAGGTAGCTCGGACCTATAGTGTCACCGCCTGTCAAGAGCCTCATTCCGTTCCGCCCTGCGGAAAATATGGTAAATCCCCGCCCGAATCGTTCGAAAACACGGCAGGCCTGTACTACGAACCCTTTCCCCGCCATAAGCTGATACAAAACTTATTCCGTTAGGAGTGATCAGCATTGAGTTCGTTATCCCGCATATTCGGACTGCGCAATGCTTCCCCCGTCGCTTCCGGTCTTTATTGGTCCGGAATTTGGCTTGCCGTCGGCGCTATCATCCTGTCCATTCTGCTCGCCGGCTCTTCTCTGAAGGAATCGGGCATGCTGCCTTGGGTATTCGGCGTACACGGCTTTGCGACTCTGGCGGGCGGCTTCGTCTCGGCCAAAAAATCGGGGCGCAGAGGCTGGTACTTCGGAATGGCCAACGGCCTGCTCTATTCCGCGCTGCTGCTGGCTATCAGCTTTCTGGCGACAGACGCCGGATGGTCGAAGGCCGTTCCGATTTTGCTGCTCGTTACTTGTCTCTCTGGAGCCGTCGGAGGGATGCTAGGCGTTAACGCCGGCTCCGCGGCAAAAACCCGTTAATAGGTGAAAGCGCCACTCCTGTGATATAATATGCGGGTGCTTGTCAACATCGGGTTCGGAGGACCAATAATGACTTTATTTCACAGTATGTCTACAGTGACATACTCCACCGCCCTAGCAGTCGCGTTTCTAATCTGGTTCGGCGCGGGCCGGCAGCCGCTCGCCGTCGGAATGGCATTCTTCCGAGCGCTATTCCAGTCGCGCCAATATTTACTGGTTTTCATCTCCGTCATCGCGATCCTGTTCCTGAACAAATACGAGCTGCATTTGGAAAACTGGCTCAACGTCTCCTACGACCTGACTGCGGCGCTGACCGGATGGGAAGGAGCCTGGCAAGCCAAGCTGCAGGCGAGCCTGCCGTCCGATGCGCTAATCGGCTTCACTGCGATATTTTACCTTGTGCTGTTCCAAGCGACGATGATGGCTTCGTTCGGGATTTACACCTATGCGGGGAACATGAAGCTCTACTACGCCCTAAGCTTCGCGATTTTGGGGAATTACTTGCTGGCCGTGCCTTTTTACCTGTACGTCCCCGTCAACGAAGCCTGGTACGCCGATTCTCAGATCCGTTTTCTCATGCTTAACGTGTTCCCCACCTTCGAACAGCATTATCGCGCGCTGTCCGGCATCAACAACTGCTTTCCGAGCCTGCATACCTCCCTATCGGTCACAATGGCTCTCATCGCCAGCAGGTCCGGCATCCGAAGATGGTCGATATTCGCTTGGATTAATGCGATCGTCGTCATATTCGCGATTTTCTATCTTGGCATTCACTGGTTTACGGATATGGTCGCAGGGCTGGTTCTTGCCAGCGTTAGCGTGTACGTCGGCTTAAAAATAGCGGCTCGGATGGAAAGCCATCCCCATTCAGGCATTCTCTCTCGATCCCGCAACAAACTCGAGCCGCCTTCCCCCGTTGAATCCTGAATGCGCAGCGTCAAAAAAAGCCTTCCCGCTCCGGAATAGCGTCCGGAAAGGAAAGGCTTTTTCATTGTTACGACGGCGATTAGGACTTCTCCAAAGACGGAGTCTCGGATTTTGCCGACACGTTGTTGATAGAAGAACGGTCGAACGTCAGCTTCGTAACGTCGTTCACCTTCAGCACAACGGTATCGTCCGTAATCTCGGCGATCGTCCCGTGCATGCCTCCGACCGTTACCACCTTATCGCCTTTCTTCAGAGCGTTCAGCATCGATCCGCGCTGCTTCTGCTTCTTCTGCTGCGGACGGATCAACAGGAAATAAAAGATGGCGAACATCAGAATAAACGGCGCCAGCGTCATCCAAATGTTTCCTCCGCCAGCTGCTTGGTCTGCCAACCACATTTTGTTTTCCCTCCTCTCTTAAAAACCGCTTTCGTTGTGCGCCATGCCGTATTTCTCAAAAAATTCGTCGCGGAACGTTCCCAGTCGATCTTCCCGAATCGCCTCGCGCACCTGAGCCATCAACTGCACCAAAAAGTGAAGATTATGTATGGTCGTCAGGCGGAGTCCGAACATCTCGTCCGCTTTAATCAAGTGGCGAATATAGGCGCGGGAATAGTTGCGACATGCGTAGCAGGAGCATTCCGGATCGAGCGGACTAAAATCGTTCGTGTACTTGGCGTTGCGGACGACCATGCGGCCTTGGCTCGTCATTAGCGTTCCGTTGCGCGCGATGCGCGTCGGCAGAACGCAATCGAACATATCCACCCCGCGAATGCTTCCTTCGAGAAGCGCATCCGGAGAGCCCACTCCCATCAAATACCGCGGCTTATGACTCGGCAGATGAGGAACGGTCTCTTCCAACATTTCGTACATAAGCGGCTTGGATTCGCCCACGCTTAGTCCACCAATAGCATACCCCGGAAAATCAAGGGAAGTCAAATCCATGGCGCTCATTTTGCGCAAATCTTTGTGCATGCCGCCCTGCACGATACCGAACAGCGCCTGATCGTGAGGCCGCTGGTGCGCCTTCAAGCATCTTTCGGCCCATCGGCTCGTCCGTTCTGTCGATTGCTTGACGTACTCGTACTCCGCCGGATAGGGCGGGCACTCGTCGAAAGCCATCAAAATATCGGATCCAAGCGCGTTTTGAACTTGCGTTGCGCTCTCCGGCGTCAAGCTCAGCTTGTCGCCATTGATGTGGGAGCGGAACTCTACGCCTTCCTCGGTAATTTTGCGCATCTCGCTGAGCGAGAACACCTGAAAACCGCCGCTATCGGTCAAAATCGGGCGATCCCAGTTCATGAAGCGGTGCAGGCCGCCCGCCTCCTTCACCAGCTCGTGGCCGGGACGAAGGAACAGGTGGTAGGTGTTGCTGAGAATGATTTGCGCGCCGAGCGACTTCAGCTCTTCGGGGCTCATGCCCTTGACCGACGCTTGCGTGCCTACCGGCATAAACGTCGGCGTGTCGATGACGCCATGCGGCGTATGCAGCCTGCCGAGCCGCGCTCCGGTCTGGGCGCATGTTTTGATCATTTCATATTTAACTGCCATCGTGAGGGAATTCCTTTCAGAAGAAAGATGGATTGGTGCTAGGGCGAGTATGCATACTCCGAGGATAGTAGATTATGCCGAATTTTCGTTCCATGCAAGGAACTTTTGTGAAGGCGTACCGGGGGTACGTCAAGCAAAAGTGACGATGCAGGGGGCGAAAAGGCGGTGAAAGATACCTCTGAGCGGGTTTGCATACACGCCCTAGCTAATGAACATGGCATCTCCGAAGCTGAAGAACCGATACTCCCGCTCAACCGCTTCGCGATATGCCGCGAGAATATTTTCCCGTCCGGCCAAGGCGCTGACCAGCATGACGAGCGTCGAACGAGGCAGGTGGAAATTCGTCAGCAGCGCGTCGACCATCGTAAATTCGTATCCGGGAAAAATAAAAATGCTCGTCCATCCGCTGCATGCTTCGACTTGGCCGCCCTTGAACCGCTGTCCGATCGTTTCCAAGGTTCTGGCGGAAGTCGTGCCTACGGCGACGATTCTACCCCCGCTCGCCTTGGCCCCGTTCAACAGCTTGGCGCTCTCTTCGCTCACCGAATACCATTCGGCGTGCATCTCGTGCTCCTCGATCGTTTCCGCCGATACGGGACGGAACGTACCCAGTCCCACATGCAGCGTGATGGGGCACAGCTTTACTCCTTTTGCCTGCAGCCGTTCCAGAAACTCCTTCGTAAAATGCAGCCCAGCCGTAGGAGCCGCGGCCGAGCCTTCATTGCGGGAATACACCGTCTGATAACGCTCGCGGTCGCTAAGCGTCTCCTTAATATAGGGAGGAAGCGGCATGTGGCCTAACCTGTCCAGCAGTTCGTTAAAAATTCCCTCGTACTCGAAGCGGACCACTCGCGCTCCTAGCTCGCCTTCCTCTTCCACAGTTGCGGAAAGAAGCGGCTGCTCGGCGGGGCCGAATACGATTCGCGCGCCGCGGTGCAACTTTTTGCCCGGCCGGACAAGCGTCTCCCAGCGATCGCCTTCGAGCCGCTTAAGCAGCAGCAGCTCCGCCTTGGCGCCCGTATCGGCTTTGCTTCCGAACAAGCGCGCCGGGAGCACTCTTGTATCGTTAAGAACCAAGGTGTCCCCCGGCTGCAAATGTTCCTCCAGATCGGTAAAAACGCGATGCTCGACGCGCCCGGTCTGCCGATGCAGCACGAGAAGGCGCGACGAGGTTCTTTCCAATAACGGAGTCTGCGCGATCAGAGACTCCGGCAGTTCAAAATCGTAATCGCTAACGTTCATCCCCAGGCATCCTTTTCGATTGTCGCGTTTTGATAGTAGTATTGCAGGATATATTGGTAGTCATACCCTTGTTCGGCCAGTCCGCGCGCCCCCCATTGAGACATGCCTACGCCGTGGCCGTAGCCGTTGCCCGAAATGACAAAGCCTAGAGCGGTCGTGCCGGCGCGAAGACTCCCGCCTCCGTCCATTACGTACACATTCGGACCGGTTAAGGCCCGCGCCTTGCCGTCAGCTCCGACGACCTGCAACGCTCCTCCCTGTCCGGCGACCTCGCGGGTCTTGCCGTCCCCGCCGATAATCGTGAAGCGCCCGGTCTCCTCAATGGAGAAAAGCGTGCTTTTGACGCCTCCGAGGGCGCTGCGCAGGTTGTCGCCGACGCCGACGTTCACGGCGGTGCCGTTCGCCTTCACTTCCGTCACTCGTCCCGACGGACCGCGCTTGGACACCTCCAGCGTGCGCAGCGGACCTGCGATCGGGGTTTTCGCCCTCTTATTCAACGCCTCAAGCAGTTGGTCTGCCGTCATCGGACCTTCGATCCAACTGAAATCGTTGTATTCGGGAACCCGCTTCAGCTCCACGACAAGCTCGCCGGCGTTAAGCCGCGCAAGCGGCTCCTCCTTGTCGACGATCCTCGGCTTGGAACGAACCGCGGCACCGTCTCCGATTACCTTCAATAGCTTCGCTCCGCTGTCATGCTTGCGTCCGCTGTCCTCGACCAGATCGGAACGGACATATCCGTTTGCTCCGCTCGATAGCGCGACATGATGCCAATCGAGCTTGCCCTGCTGCGGGCCTTCGTCCGGACTCTTTACGGCCGGAGCGTAATAAGCATTTTCTCCGCCCCAGATTTCAAGATTATTATCGGCGGTAATGCCTCCGGCATTGGCGGAAAATACCGCATTGATCAGCTTCCCGCCGTACGTCAGCACTTCTCCGGCCGTCGCGTCTACTCCGGCCGTCGAATTGGGATTTTCCGAGCCGATTCCGTAATAAGCTTGACTAACCGTCGTGTCCACGACGTTGGCGATCTGGAAACCCATTCCGGCAAACAATGCGTAGGTGCGAGCCGCGACCGCCTGCGCCTTCTGCGCCTCAAGCGGCCAACTCGCTCCTACTTCGACTCCGACGACGGAATACAAATATTGCTCGAAGCCGACTTCGTTAACAACCGACAGCGACTGATTCAAGGTGCCGATTTCCATGCTGCCTCGATAGGTTCTCTTGCTTCGCTCGCTTAGCAAAATGCCTTCCGCTCCGGCTGGCTCCGCTCGAATGGAGGACGAAGCGCCGGCAGGCAGCGCGTACATCGTTCCCGCAGAATCGGCCTGCATGGCCGTCTGGCGCAGCGTCGCATAGGACTCCCCGGCTTCGGGCACGCGCACGTTGGCCGCTCCGGCGGCCGCCGCGGTCTGGCGCAGCGCGCCCAGCTTGGAGGCGTCCTGCTCCTGGCCGATCCGCACAACGTACTGCACGGCGCCGCCTAGGGGCTTCAACGCCGCGAACGCCTCCAAGCCCGAACTGCCGAGCCGATCAGCGGCGGCTTGCGCCTCCGCCTGGCTCGCATAGGAACCTGTCTCTACAGCCCAAGGGCCAAGCACTCTCGCCTTTGACAGCGCCGGACCCGCACCGGCGCCGGCGCTTGTCCATTTGGCCAATGCCGCGCTTGCTCCGGCCACGCTGGAATAGGCGCCCTCCGTCACCTGATAGACGGTTTTGCCGGATTTGGCCAGTTGGATGATCGACCCGGCGTTGGACGAGGCTTGAATTTTCTTCAATGATGCGGCGGCGGCTTTGTAATCTGCCGTCTCAAGCACCAGCGCGCGGTAGACGTCCATCGTGAAAACCGCCGTTTGGCCCGCCGGGACGCTGCCGAATGGCGTGCTTGTCTGCGCGTCGCGCCAGACTAGATTCATGCCGCCTTCGGACGATAGCGTCGCCGTCTGCGTAATAGCCTGATACTTGCCCGCGCCGAGATTCAGAAACAGGGCGACGCGAATCGTATCCGGAATAACGTTGGCCGCCCGCGCAACGATCGGCGAAGAGCTCAGCGCCAGTGCGGCGGAAAGAAAAACGAACAGGAGCAGGCGAGCAGATCTTGTTTTCGCGGTAGCGCTTGGGATCATAAAGAGTACCTCCGGTCCTATTGTGGTCGACGGGTCGTCTTCAGCGGCCGGCCTCAGGCAGCGGAAGTCCAAGATGGCCGTATGCCGCAGGCGTGGCGATTCTCCCGCGCGGCGTCCGCTGCAGAAACCCGATCTGCATCAAGTACGGCTCGTACACATCCTCGATCGTCTGGCTTTCCTCGCCAATGGACGCCGCCAGCGTGTCCACGCCGACCGGACGTCCTCCGAAGCTGACGATCATCGCGCGGAGCATTTTGTGATCGATGCTGTCGAGGCCCATCGGATCGACTTGAATGCGCTCAAGCGCGTCGTGCGCAACTTCTTCCGTAATGATGCCGTCTCCCCTGACTTGAGCATGATCGCGAACGCGCTTCAGCAGCCGGTTGGCGATCCTCGGCGTACCTCTTGAGCGTCTGGCGATCTCTCTGGAGGCTTCGCCGATAATGCCTACGCCGAAAATTTCCGCCGTCCTCGTCACGATGAATGACAGCTCATCCTCGCCATAAAACTCCAGTCTGCTGACGACGCCGAAGCGATCCCGCAGCGGCGCGGACAGCAGCCCCGCCCTTGTCGTCGCTCCAATCAGCGTAAACTTCGGCAGGTCAAGCCGCACAGAACGCGCGCTCGGTCCTTTACCGATAATGAAATCCAGCGCGAAATCCTCCATCGCCGGATACAGCACTTCCTCGACCGTCCGGTGCAGACGATGAATCTCGTCGATAAACAGCACGTCGTTCTCCTGCAAATTCGTCAGGATTGCCGCCAGATCGCCCGGCCGTTCGATTGCCGGTCCGCTCGTCGTGCGAATGTGCACGCCCAGCTCGTTGGCGATAATGTTGGACAGCGTCGTCTTGCCAAGCCCCGGGGGGCCGTACAGCAGCACATGATCAAGCGGCTCCCGCCGCATTTTGGCCGCCTCTATGTAAATCTTCAGATTGTCCTTCACCTGCGATTGGCCGATATATTCCGCCAAATAGCGAGGGCGCAGACTGTATTCCACCGCTTGGTCTTCCATCATCAGATGCGCGGTGACGATACGCTCCTCTTCTTCCATTGCTCCGGTCTCCTCTCCCGCTTGCCGATCATCCCTGGAACAATTGCTGCAGCGCAAGCTTGATCAGCGTATCCGGCGACTCTTCGCCAGTAATCCGATCCTTCATGGACAGCCAGGCTTTATCCATCTCCGCTTCCCTGTAACCAAGACCCGCAAGCGCCTCGCGCGCGGCCGCCCATGACGAACCGCCTTCCTCGGGCTGGCTCTGCGGCTGCTGCAAATCGATCATCGACGCGACGGCCCAACGGCTGTCGATCGTGCCAAGCTTGTCCTTCAGATCGAGGATCATTCGCTGCGCCGTCTTCTTGCCGATTCCGGGGAGCTTCGTTAGAAAAGCGAGATTCTCCTGTTGGATCGCCGCCACGACGTTCTCCGGCCGGCCTCCCGCCAGCACCCCCAGCGCCACCTTCGGGCCTATGCCGGACACCTCCAGCAGCCGCCGGAACAGCGCTTGCTCATCTCTTGTCGTAAAGCCGAACAGCTGCATCGCGTCCTCGCGAACATGATGGTATGTAAACAGTTGAACCGGCTCGTCGGTTCTCAATAAGCCGTACGGATTCGGCGTAAACACTTGGTAGCCTACGTCATGTACATCGAGTACGACATATTCTGATTCCGCATAAGCTACTTTGCCTCGCAAATAGTCGATCACCGGCGCATCGCTCCATTCATTCTCTCATTCAGGACGATAGAGTGGGCGTGGCAGATCGCAACCGCGAGCGCGTCGGCGACATCGTCCGGCTTGGGTATCGCTGATAATTTGAGCAGCATTTTGACCATTTCCTGAACTTGCCTCTTTTCCGCGCCGCCGTACCCGACAACCGCCTGCTTCACTTGCATCGGCGTATACTCCGAGATCGGCAGCCCTCGCTGGGCTGCAGCCAGCATAAACACACCGCGCGCCTGTCCGACGCTGAACGCATTCGTTACGTTTTTGTTGAAGAACAGCTTCTCGACCGCTACCGTATCCGGCTTATACTGATCCAGCAGATCGCACACGGCCTCGTAGATTTGCTTAAGCCTCATCTCTTGCGGCGTACCGGCCGCCGTCTCGATGCAGCCGTATTGCACGGGGGTCAGCTTGTGTCCCGACTTATCGATAAACCCGAATCCCATAATGGCTATCCCAGGGTCGATTCCCAATACCCTCATGAAACGATCCCCCGATTCTAGCAGCTCTATTCTCGCAAGTAACGCCTTCTATCCCTATCGGTCAGAGAATCGCGAGACTCCGATAAAAATAATACTCTTCATTATAACAAAAGTTCCTCTCTATGAGAACAGAAGGAGAACACCTTCTTCCATTACATTCCGAAAACGACGGCTCGGTTGGCTGTAAACAGCAAAAAGACGCCCCGAAATGCGGCGGGACGTCGATACTACATTATGCTGCTGTCGTTGGTTGGCTAAAATTCGAAGGTTACGGCTGGGGCTTGGCCTGGGAGTGCAAGCTTCCCGCATATTCGTTAAAGGTAGACAAGACGCTGTTATACTCTTCCTTGTCCGATACCCGAATGCCTTCGGCCAATTCCCGAACGCGATCATCGCCTAAACGGGATTCAAGCATGTCCACGTCCAGTTGAAAAAACGTACGGATCACCTTGTCCTTCCACGGAGGTCCGTCGAACAAACTGAGGTTTCCGTCGCTGTCCATACCGATATACGCCGTTTTACGGCATTGCGGCGAAAAATCGTCCACCTCTTCCTTGACGGTCAGCTTCCCTTCCGCATTAAAAAGGACGTCCCACTCCCGATGAGACCTGAGCAGCTCTGCCGCCTGCGATGCCGAATGCGTGCCGAGCTGCCTGATTTCCTCCCCGCACAAATAAGAACGGTGCAGAATAAGCTGAACTTCGCCTCTGCGCTTCTGGAGCGCCAACAGCGCTTGATCGCGGTTCGAAAGCTCGGGTGCGATCCATTGGATATCCGCCCCGACAAGGGTTGCGTCCACGGGTTGAACGACTTCCTGTTGAACGACTTCCATGCTCATATCGGTAACAACTCGACCTGCTAGCCACGTTCCCGCCAGGGACGCCATCACAAAAGTGAACGCAATCATCCCGAGCGACCAGACGTGGCGGCGTTTTCTCTTCAGAGACTTCTTCAGTTCCTTGAAAATACGGAAGCGCGACACCGGAATCCCCTTCTTTTTCTTCGTTTTCCTCTAGTGTTGCCTGGGGATTCCGGCGCTATGCGCTCATATTACCATTTTATCCAGGGCATGCTTTCTTTGCGCTTCGGTTTGCTGACCCGAGCCGCTGCCGATTTGGGTTTTGGCTTAGCTTGACGCTTCTTGGCCGAGGGAGCGGCTTTGACCGATACTTCCTCCTCGTCGGCGATAGATCTATGATCGTCGTCAATATGATCTCTCAGCGGGGGCATAGGCGGGATTGGAGGAAATCCCGGCATCGGCGGAATTGGGGGAAATCCTCCGACACAGTTCGGGTCGTAATACCCGGGAGCAACGTTCGCTCCGGCCACCATTCCCGGCAATCCTTCGGCCATCGGCGAATGGCCTACCGGGATGTCTCCCATTTGAGCCCCGTAGCCGTAGCCGGGCTGCATTCCGGGAAAACCGCCCGATGCCGGACTCACCATGCCAGGCATCGCCCCGTAGCCGCCCGACGCCGGACTCACCATGCCAGGCATCGCTCCGTAGCCGCCCGACGACGCCGGGCTCACCATGCCAGGCATCGCTCCGTAGCCGCCCGACGACGCCGGGCTCACCATGCCGGGCATCGCTCCGTAGCCGCCCGACGCAGGGCTTACCATGCCAGGCATCGCTCCGTAGCCGCCCGACGACGTCGGGCTCACCATGCCGGGCATCGCTCCGTAGCCGCCCGACGCAGGGCTCACCGAGCTAGGCGACTGAGCTCCTGCGACGAAAGGAGTCGGACCGTACGGATACCTGCCGTCGCTGTAGCCCGCAGCTTTCGCTTGAGCCTCGGCGGCATACAGGTTGCCGGGAAGCGCAGACTTGGCTCCGCACGGCGCGCAACCTGACATGCTTCCGCTCGGCATAGAGCTTTGAGGGGCATCCGGCGCGCTGTAGGAAATGTCCTGCTGCCCGTACAATCCGCCCAAATCGGCGGGAATGCCGCCGGTAAGCGGAGAAATGGCGGACGGAGCTCCGCACCCGCAGTCGGCTTCCCCTGCTGTCGGCATACCGTAGCCGCCGTGTCCTTCCACTCCGCCGACGATAGGCTGAGCGTGGCCATGACCATAGCCCTGATCGGCGTAGCCTTGATGCGCTCCGACGCCCGGATACGGCATGCTATGCCCATAATGAGGCATACCGTAGCCTTGGCCCTCCATGCCATATCCCTGCTGCGGCATACCGTAGCCTTGGCCCTCCATGCCGTATCCCTGCTGCGGCATACCGTAGCCCTGACCCTCCATACCGTATCCATGCTGCGGCATACCGTAGCCCTGACCCTCCATGCCGTATCCATACTGCGGCACACCGTAGCCTTGGCCTTCCATGCCATATCCCTGCTGCGGCATACCGTAGCCTTGGCCCTCCATGCCGTACCCTTGATGCGGCATCGAATGTCCGCCCTGTTCGCCTCCGATGTTCACCGGATAGTGGATGTATTCGATTTTCTCATGAACTTCAATCCCGTATATCGGCTTCGTCTCCGGCAGCGGCGCGACTTCTACGGGCGCAGGCGCAGGCGCCGGCTGGACCGGAGCAGGCTGAGCGGGCACAGTTTCAATGGGCGTAATGACCACCGGTGGCGGGGCCGTCTCCTGTGCCTTCACGCCGGTATTGGCTTTGCCCGCTCCCGACACCGCGCCAGTTGGCGCCTTTCCGTGCATCGTTGCGGTCTTCTCCCCGTCGCCCGACGAAGCTTGCGGAATGTTGACCACTTCCCCGGTCAGCAACGCGTTCGGGTTTTTAAGCTGCGGATTCGCTTTGATCAAGTCGGTCAGTTGAATGCCCCAGGCCTTGGACAGCTTCCACAGCGTATCTCCCTGCTGTACGATATGCTGGTGAATGACGCCGAACGTCGATTTCGGACGGGTTGGAATTTTAACCTTCATTCCCACGTCGATCGCGTCGGGGTTGCTGATGTCCGGATTGGCTTTCAACACGTCTTCCAGCGACACGCCGTATTTCTGGGCGATCGAATACAGCGAATCCCCTTGTTTAACGATATGGATTTTCACGCCGTTCCCTCCTGATAGTGATGAAATCGTTCACGACCGGGCGAATGCCCTCGCGCAATCCTTACATCCTATGCAGGTTCTAGGCATTTGACATCTATTGCGACAAAAATCCGGCAGCCTGTCGGCGTGCCGGATCGTTTTTTTATCGAGATGAAGCGCCGTTCCCGGCTTTCGCGGGCTCGTAAGGCAGACTCGGATAGGAGCCCAGCAGACGCACCTGGCAGCCAAGCGCTTCGATTTCGGCCAACGCTCCGGGGAGCAGCACCGAGTCGAGAGAATACACAATATCGATGTAAAAATAATACGTGCCCAGCTTCTTCTTCGTCGGACGCGATTCGATCTTGGACAGGTTGATCCGGCGCCACGCGAACGCCGACAGCACCTGATGCAGCAAGCCCGGATAATCCTCAGGCAGCGTAATCAGCACGCTTGTCTTCTGCGTAGAGGAAACCTGCGTCTCGTAGAGCGTGTGGCCGACTAGCAGAAAACGGGTAAAATTGTTGTCGTGATCGGTTACGCCGCGTTCCAGCACGTCCAGTCCCATATCCGCCGCGGCAAGCTCCGTACCGAATGCCGCCCAGCCTTTTCCGGGATTGTTTTTCACTGTACGGACCGCTTCCGCCGTGCTGCTGAGCGTCTCCAGCTCGGCATGCGGCAGTTTGGAACGAACGAATTGCAGGCATTGCGCCATTGCGACCGGATGGCTCATCACTTTGACGATTTTATCCGGACTCCACCGGCCGTCCTCGCCGCTGAGCTCGGAGCCGAACCCGATCAGATTCTGGATCGATGGATACACCCATTCCGCCCGAATCGGCAAGTCCACTTCATGTACAAGCCAATCGGTATGCAAGTTCACCGAGCCGTCGATCGTATTCTCGATCGGAATAACGCTCCAGTCGGTATGACCGTTCGCGGTCGACTGGAACACGTCGGCGATCATTTTGCAATAAACGAACTCCACGTCTTCGCCTCGAAACAAATAACGGACCGCTTCATCCGATACGGTTCCTTGCGGAAGCAAAGCGACCTTTTTCCGACTCATACGCCCACCTCCGCTTGAACGTTCTGCAGCACCAGAAGCGGCTCTTCCGCGTAGCGAGGGTCATCCTTCGCAATATAGCGCACTTGCGGACCGTGCAGACACGGCTTCAACCAGCGCGCGTCCATCTGAATGCCTTCCGCCGACATGACTCGCTTCACGAACGAGACCAAGCTTCCGTCCGCAATTTGCTCGGTTTCCGCGATCAGGAGCAGCGTCGGCCCTGCGCCCGACAGCACCGCGCCAAGCGCGCCGTGCTCCGTCGCCTCGCGCAAAATCGTCTCCATCCCGGGAATAAGCGCCGCTCGATACGGCTGATGCAGACGATCCCGCATTGCGCGCCCCAGCAGATCCAATCTTCCCGAAGCGAGCGCGGCCGTCAGCAGAGAGCTGTGCGTCACGTTAAACACCGCGTCCTTCATCGACACCTGCTCCGGCAGCACGTTTCGCGCTTTTTTCGTCGCCAGCTCGAATTCGGGAATCGCCGCAAGCACCTCCATGCCTGCGGGAGGCTCGATGCGCACATAGTCGGCCCGTTCGCCGTCCCACGACGCCGCAATAATTCCGCCGAACAGCGATGCGCCGACATTGTCGGGGTGCTTTTCCAGCTCAGACGCCATCTGAAACAAGTCGTCGTCCGACAGTGCGTTGCCGATCAGCGCATTGGCGGCCACAAGCGCTCCGACAATCGCCGTCGCACTGCTGCCGAGTCCCCGAGCAAGCGGAATATCGCTGCGAATGCCGATATCCAGCTCGGGCATCTCAACCCCAGCTTTGCGAAATACGGCTTGCGCCACTTCGTAAATCAAATTCGTCTTGTCGGTGGCCACTCCATCAAGATTGTCGCCGACAAGCGTAATCCGGGTTTCCTCCGCCGGCGCCATGCTGACCCATTCAAATAAGGACAAAGCCATTCCGAGAGAATCAAAACCCGGTCCCAGATTGGCCGTGCTCGCAGGCACTTGGACGACGACTCGTCCCGGCTCGGTTGCAGATGCTCCTTGCATATTAAAGCTCCTTTTAAGAGGTTGTTCAAAAAGTCCGATTTTGATCACGTAGCATTTTCAGGCAGCTTATTCGACTTCGAATCTTGAATCAGCCTTCCACGCGATAGACGCTTTTGACGCGCCGAACGGCGGACAGACTTTCGAACGCGTTCAGCACCTCGTTCATCGCTTTTTTGCTGGCCTGATGAGTGATGATAATAATTTCCGTGCTCGATTGGTGAGGCGTCGACGGCTGCATAACCGATTCGATGCTGACGTCGCAATCCGAGAACACTTGGGCGATCTGCGCCAACACCCCTGCACGGTCCTCGACGTGCAACAGCAGGAAAAACTTCGAGGCGATCTGATCGTCGCTTTTCAGCTTCATCACGTTGTAGGAAAGCTGCGCCTGACGGCCGTTAACGCCGAGCTTCATGTTTTTGATCACGGCGACCAAATCCGCGACAACAGACGTCGCGGTCGGCAATTCGCCAGCGCCCGCTCCGTAGAACATCGTCTCGCCGACCGCTTCGCCGTGCACGTAGACCGCGTTAAACACGCCGTTGACCGCCGCGATCGGATGGGTCGTCTTAATCATCGTCGGCTCCACGCTGACGCTGAACAGATCGTCCTGGCGCTCCGCGATGCCGAGCAGCTTAACCTCGTAGCCGAGCCGTTTCCCGTAGCGAATATCCTCTTGCGTCACGCCGCTGATGCCTCTAACGCTGACATTGTCGAGATCGACGTTGGAACGGAAGCCAAGCGACGACAGGATCGTCATTTTACGCGCAGCGTCCAGCCCTTCGACGTCCGATGTCGGATCGGTTTCCGCGTAGCCCAGCTCCTGCGCTTCCTTCAGCACGTCGGCATAGGCGGCGCCCTCCTGGCTCATCTTCGTCAAAATGTAGTTGGTCGTTCCGTTGACGATGCCCATTATTTTCGTAATCCGGTCGGACGAAAAACCCTCGACCAAGGTGCGAATAATCGGAATTCCGCCCGCTACGCTCGCTTCGTAAAGCACGTCGCAGCCTTTATCCCGCGCCTTCGCCAAAATTTCCTGTCCGTGCAGCGCCATCAGATCCTTATTGGCCGTTACGATATGTTTGCCGCGCTCCAGCGCTTCAAGAATGTATTCCTTCGTCTGGGCGATTCCGCCCATTACTTCGACGATAATGTCGATGTCCGGGTTGCGCACGATATCCCACGGATCCTCCGTCAGCTTCGCGGCCTCGATTGGAATGCTGCGCGTCTTGCGACGATCCTTAACGAGAATTTGTGCGATCGAGATCGGCGAACCGACCTGATTGGACAGATCGTCCTGATGACCTTCAACGATTTTGACGACGCCCGTCCCGACCGTACCCAATCCAAGCAAACCTATTTTTATCGGCTTCATCCCTGCTCCTCCGCTTCCGACTGTCTCCCGTAATCGTTAATCTTAACTTCGTCCGACGACGATCGCTCGTTTGACCCCGTCCAATGAACGAATTCGTTCCAGCAGCTCCTTCAACGATTCGCCCATCCTCGCCGCATCGATCGAGACGACGACGTTCGCCATTCCTTGAAGCGGAATCGACTGTGAAATCGTTAATACATTACCCTCGCTGGAAGCCAGCATTCCCAGCACCTTGGACAAAACGCCCGAACGGTGCTCCAAATCCATCGACAGCGTCGCGATTGATTCGCGCGAAGCTTGCTCAAGCAAATATACCCCGTCTTTGTATTTATAATAGGCGCTGCGGCTTAAGCCGACGCGTTCGGCGGCTTCGTGAATCGTGGCCGCTTCCCCCCGGCGCAGCAGCTCCTTCGCCTGCTCCGTCTTCAGGATGCCCTCCGGCAGCAAGTCCTCGCGGACGACAAAATAACGCTCCGCCACTGTGCGTCCTCCCAGGAAAGACGATTGTGTATACATAGAGGACATTATAGCGAAACAAGCCGCTTGCGGCAATAGGCAATACCCGTTTAGGCAACTCACACTACCCGATTGCGTCGGCTGCAGCAGATAACCACCGGCATGTCGAAGCTGCAAACGATCGTATCGGCCGCTAACCGCTCAACCAGTTCGCCGCTTCGAGTTCTTTAATCCGCTGCATAACAGCTTGCCAGTCCGAGTATATCATAAGAGATTCCGTCATTCCGATCATCTGGAACATTTTTTTGTAATGGTCCTGCACGCTGCTAGCAAAGCTGTGAATGCCAGATCAAATCTCCTCGCAGCGTTCAGCGCAATCGTCCGGTTCAGCCGTTAATTCGTACTGTATACTCTTCACACTTACAGTAAGCAATACAACGTCTGTTCACACGAAAAAAAGACCGATACGCAAACGCTTCGGCGCCGCAGCATCGGTCTTATTCGTACAGTAGGGCTTCACTTATTCCTCATCAAACAAATAGTCGTCCTGTCCGCCTTCGAAGAAGTCGAACTCGAATTTGCCGATCCGGATCGTATCGCCGTTTTTGGCTCCCCGCTTGCGAAGCGCCTCGTCGATGCCAAGGCCGCGCAAAATACGCCCGAACCGCATAACCGCCTCATAGGAGTTGAACTGCGTCCGCCGCATCAGTCGCTCGATGCCTTCGCTCTCGATCACGTACACTTCGTTGTCGCGCGCGATCGTAAACGCCATATCGTCGTTGGCCTCGAAGCGGAAAACGACACCCTCCTCCGCCTTCGCAGCCTGCTCTTCAGCTTCCAGCTCCGTAACTTCAGGCAAGGAATCGAGCAGATCGGCTACGCGATACAGCATCTCCCGAATCCCTTGCTTCGTCAGAGAGGAGATCGGCATAATCTCGATATCCGGTCTGAGTTCAGCTACTTTATCGCGAAATGCGGCGAGGTTCTCCTCCGATTCCGGCATGTCCATCTTGTTGGCCGCGACGATCTGCGGACGGTCCGCCAGCCTCGCGTTGTACAGCCGCAGCTCGTCGTTGATTTTCACCCAATCGTCGAACGGATCGCGGCCTTCCATGCCCGACATGTCGACGACGTGCAAAATGATGCGGGTACGCTCGACATGGCGCAGAAACTCGTGTCCAAGTCCGATCCCGGTATGAGCGCCTTCAATCAGCCCCGGCAAATCGGCCATGACGAAGCTGCGCTCCTCATCCAGATCCACCACGCCCAGATTAGGCGTAATCGTCGTAAAATGGTAAGCGCCGATCTTCGGCTGGGCCGCCGATACGACCGACAGCAACGTCGATTTGCCGACGCTGGGGAAACCGACCAAACCGACGTCCGCCATCACTTTCAGCTCAAGCGTAACCCAGCGCTCTTGCCCTTCCTCGCCGTTCTCGGCAATAGCCGGGGCCGTATTCACCGAGCTTTTAAAACGGATATTGCCGCGACCTCCGCGGCCGCCCTTGGCGACGACGACTTCCTGGCCGTGCCGAGTCAAGTCGGCAATCAGCTCCCCGGTATCGTCGTCCATCACGATCGTTCCCGGAGGGACGCGAACGACCATATGCTCGGCATTGGCTCCGTGCTGCGACTTGTTGCGTCCCTTCTCGCCTCTGGTCGCCTTGAAATGCTTCTGGTAGCGGAAGTCCATTAACGTACGCAGGCCTTCATCCACGCGAAACACGACGTTTCCGCCGTTTCCCCCGTCTCCGCCCGCAGGTCCGCCTTCGGGCACGTACAGCTCCCTACGGAAGGCGACAAGACCGTCTCCGCCATTCCCGCCTTTAACAAATATTTTCGCTTTATCCACAAACATGATGTCTTCACTCCATTATGCCGGCAGAGGAAAATGAATGATCATCGTCCGCGCCTGCGGTGAATTTTCCGCCGGCTCTAGTCCCTGCGCCAATTGTCCTGCGCCTTGCAAGCATAGCTCCAATTCCTCGGCAATGCTGTCCGCTCCCGCCAATTCGCCGCTGTATTGCATAATAGCTTCCAGCGTTTCATCCCGACGAGCCAGCTCAATTCTCAACACGTTCTCCCCGGCATACGTTACAGATGCACGGAAGCGGATGACGTTGATTGCGCCGATCATCGCCTGGCTCAGCTTTTCCGCTTCAAGCGGTAGTTTATCGAGGGTCAAACCGTCCTCAATCTCGACTTCAAGACGCATCGTATCGCAAATCGTGCGAAACGACAGCAAATAAGACGACAGCTCCGGGCAGCCAAGCTGAGAAATCCGGCTGTCTTGCTCCATCTTAGCTCTTATTCTGTCCACGACGTCGACCGCTTTATCGAGCTTATTTAGCTTAAGATAACCATATATGATTTGCAGCTCGTTCATCCAGTCGTGACGATGATGACCAAGCGTGCGAATCGTCGATAATTGCGCATGAGCCAGCAGCTTATCGCAATGCTCGCGATGCGCCTTCCGCTGCCATACGGCAAGGCCGGCGAACACCGCTGCAGTCCACACAACGAACACGATTAGCGCCCACCATGAACGAGGCCAGATCAGAACAGCCGCGACAGGCAAACACAGCGATGCGAGAGCCATAGGCTCCCTTAGTGACATTTTCCCAAATCTCATCCTGCATCCCCGTTTCGTAATTCCTCTCCCGTCAACGTCGGTACGGCAGTCTACCCGTTCAGTATACCATGGCGGGACAAGCATCACCACGTCGTTGTGAACGCGATACGGCGCGCGTCACGCAAAAACCCCGACCAACTTGCATTGGCCGGGGTTCTAGATGCTCTATTAAGCTTCAACCGCAGCAGCTACCGGAGCTAGCGCTACAGGATAGACGCTGACTTTCTTGCGATCACGTCCGAGACGCTCGAACTTCACTACGCCTTCCGTCAAAGCGAACAGCGTATCGTCTTTGCCGATGCCGACGTTCGTGCCCGGATGGATCTTAGTGCCGCGTTGGCGGTACAGAATGCTGCCGGCCGTTACGACTTGACCGTCCGCTCTTTTGGCGCCGAGGCGCTTGGAGTGGCTGTCGCGTCCGTTCTTCGTCGATCCGACCCCTTTTTTCGAGGCGAATAACTGAAGATCTAACTTCAACATGGTGTCAACCTCCTTTTTTCTCAAAGGTTTCTTTTATGGTCACGTACTTACCGTAGGATTCCACGATGGATTCTAGAGCGGCGACCATTCCTTCCAGCAGTAGCTGGACTTGATCATTCCGCCTGGGATCCGCGCTAAGCGGAGCTTCCGCCTTGAGCAGGCCAGATTTCGATTCGGCGTCCGGGACAAGTCCCGTCAGCTTCTCGATCGCATTGACCGCTCCGATGGTTACAGCCGATACTCCGGCGCAGACGATGTCTTTGCCAGGATCGTTATAATAAGCATGCCCCGATACGGCGAACCGCACGATAGCCCTCTCGTCATTGCGCACGATCGTAATCGCGATCATCTCGGCAACCCTCTTACGCCTTGATGCTTTCGATCGTCACTTTCGTGTACGGTTGACGATGGCCTTGCTTGCGCTTGTAGTTCTTCTTAGGCTTGTACTTGAAGACGATAATCTTCTCGCCTTTGACTTGCTGCTCGACTTTGCCCGTTACGGAAGCTCCGGCAATCGTCGGCGAACCCGTCGTCAGTCCTCCGTCTTTGGAAACTGCCAAAACTTGGTCGAACGTTACGCTGTCGCCTGCGTTAGCGGAAAGCTTCTCAACGAAGATAACGTCGCCCGCTTGGACTTTGTACTGTTTGCCGCCCGTTTGAATAATCGCGTACATCTGGTGCACCTCCTTGTGTCTAAGACTCGCCTCATAGGGTGTCGGATGCCGCAGCTTCGATAAGCCAGAGCAGCGCCGATCTTGTCGACCCGGTGGAGTGCGGTTGTAGCCTGCAAATCCTCAGATTGCACGCACTATAGGATTTTAGCACATCAAGTCTAGGAACACAAGAAATTTGTTGCGAGAATTTCGCTGCGCGCCTGTCGCTATCGACGATTTACGCATGACTCGCCCGATGGTCCGTCCGATACTGACTGGGCGGTATACGGTAGCGGGACCGGAAAGCTCGGCAGAAATACGGATAGCTGCGGAAGCCGCACGACTCCGAAATATGCTCTAGCGGAAGCTCGGTATGCAGAATACGCTCGACGGCGACAGCCAGCCGCACTTCCACGGCATAGCGGATAATCGACAGCTTAAACGTTTTCTTGAAAAGATGAGACGCGCTGGAAACGCTGATGCCGTGCTGCTTGGCGATCTCCTCAAGCGTCAGCGGCTCGGTCGCGTGCTGCTCGACGTATCTCTTGATGCGATAAGGCATATACAGATCGGAGCTGGCGTCATGACCGGCGCGGCGGCGAATCGATCGCTCCAAGGTGAGGCAGAGCGCCTTGAGCAGATAATCCATCAGCTCGGAATTATCCTCGCGCAGATTCCTTTTCTCGTCGATCAGCCTTCTCCATAGAGACAAAATATCGTCGTTTACTTCGATGCGCACGCAATCGGGAAAACCGCCCTGCGCAAGCCAGCGCGCGATCCATTCCCCTTCGCAAAATAAGTAGTAGTCCGCGCTTTCCTTGCCGGGCGAGGCGTCTACCGTAAGCTGATAGGTTTCCGAAGGCTTCGAAAAAATCAAGTCGCCGGGCCCGACCTCGTAAGGACGGCCGTTAAGGCTCACTCGGCAGTTTCCCTTCACTTGGAGCCGCAGAAGCAATAAGGAAGAGACGCTCTTCTGCAGGTTGAAAAAAGGCTTGCGATGAACGGAGTAGCCGAGCGAGTGAAGCTCAATCGCATTATGCGCCATGAAGGTTCCCTTCCTCCATTTCATTGGATCATCTCTTCGATGCAGCTTGGTCCGGATGATTTAGCTTAATAACATTTTGCAAGATAAGTCAACCGTTATCGGATAGGCTATTCACCCATTCGGCTTTCGGGGTTATGCTCATTGCGGAACCATCATACGGGGGAGGAATACGAAATGAAACACAAAATTTCGGTACAGCTGTACACGCTGCGCGAGCAATGCGCCGCAGATTTCCCGGGCACGCTTCGCAAATTGGCAGAGATCGGTTACAGCGGAGTTCAGTTTGCCGGATATCACGGGCACGAGCCCGCCTCGCTGAAAGCCGTCATCGAAGAAACGGGACTCCGGGTATCCGGTTTGCATGTCGGCGAAAGCGAGCTCCTGAATGATTGGGAACGGCTGATCGCGGAGGCCAGACTGTTCGGCACTCCGGACATCGTCTGCGCCGGAATCGGCGCGGACAATCGCAACGAAGCCGGATACCGGTCGGTTAAACGCCGATTTAACGAGGTTGCGAGCCGCTTGCAGGACGAGGGCTTGCGGGTCAGCTACCACAACCATGCCTTCGAGTTCGACACGACCGTTGACGGCAAAGACGGGCTTTCCTTCTTAATTGAAGCAGCGCCGGACAATCTCATTCTGGCGGAACCGGACGTCTATTGGCTGAAGAAGGGCGGACGCGACCCGGTTGCGTTCCTCGCTCCTTATGCCGACAGAGCTCCGATCCTGCATATGAAGGATATGACGGACGACGAGGAGCAAACCTACGCGGAAGTCGGCACAGGCACAATCGATTTCGAAGCGATTATCCGCTGGGGAGAAGCCTCCGGCGTCGAGTGGTACGTCGTCGAGCAGGACAGCTGCAAGTCTGACCCGCTGGAATGCGTTAAGACGAGCTATGCGAATTTGTCCAAGCTGATGGACAAGATCGGTTAATCCTAATCCATTCCTCAAGAAGAAAGGAAGAGGTCGGAATGAGCAAACTAAAGGTCGGCGTTATCGGTACAGGCAACATTAGCGGCATCTATTTTAAAAACGGCAAACGTTTCGAATCGATGGAAGTGGTCGCCTGCGCGGATTTGGACAAGGAGCGCGCTTTAGCCAAAGCGGCGGAATACGGCGTACGGGGATGCACGGTAGAGGAACTGTTGGCCGACAAGGAAATTCAGATGGTGATCAATCTGACAGTGCCCCAAGCGCATGCTGCGGTTGCCCTGCAGGCGCTTGAGGCGGGCAAGCACGTTTATTCGGAGAAGCCTCTGGCCGCAACGCGCGAAGAGGGCAAGCAAGTGCTTGAACTCGCCCGCAGCAAAGGTCTGCGCGTCGGCTGTGCGCCGGATACGTTCCTGGGCGGGGGAATTCAAACGTGTATCAAGCTGGTGGAGGACGGGTGGATCGGCAGGCCGGTCGGCGCAACTGCGTTTATGATGGGAGGGGGCCCTGAAGGATGGCATCCGAATCCGGAATTCTTCTATAAACCGGGGGGAGGTCCGCTGTTCGATATGGGACCGTACTATTTAACGGCTCTCGTGTCGCTGCTCGGTCCAATCTCCAGAGTGACCGGGTCGGCCGGAATATCGTTCCCGGAACGAGTCGCCACAAGCGCAGAGCGCTTCGGACAGATCATCAAGGTGGAGACGCCGACCCACATCGCCAGCGTGCTGGATTTCGCGTCCGGTCCGATCGCTACGCTGCTGACGAGCTTCGATGTCAAGGGCGGTTCCGTACTGCCGCGGATCGAATTGTACGGAAGCGAAGGAACGATGCAAGTGCCCGATCCCAACACGTTCGGAGGCAAAGTGCGCGTCCGGCGTTTCGATTCCGAGGAGTGGTCCGACATTCCGCTTACGCACGGCAAATCCGAGAATGCCCGAGGAGTCGGAGCCGCGGACATGGCGAAGGCGATTCTGACCGGCCGCAGCCACCGGGCTAGCGGCGAGATGGCCTATCACGTACTCGAAGCGATGTTCGGCATTCTGGACGCCTCCGAGCAAGGAGCGCATTATGCCATGCAGAGCACCTGCCAGCGGCCTGCTCCATTCCCGCTCGGACTTATGGATCATAGCTTGGGAGAGTAACATTGAAACAAAAACTCGGGATGCCCGATGATCTTCCGGGCATCCCGAGTTTCTGATCCGCTAATTATCGGATATAGATCTTACCGCTGCCTTTGCATGCCGCGCAAGGCTCGTAGAAATATTTCATCGCGTTCTCCCGCGCTTTCTTCCGCGTTAGCTCCATCAAGCCGAGTCGTGTCCAGCCGACGACTTGGCATTTCGTGCGATCGCGCTTAATTCGCGTCTCCAGCCGCTGTGCGACCTGATGGCGATGCTCTTCGATTTCCATATCGATAAAGTCGATAATGATAATGCCTCCGACATCGCGCAGCCTTAGCAGCCTAGCCACTTCGTCCGCCGCTTCCCCGTTCGTCTGATAAACCGTTTCCTCCAGATCGACGGAGCCGGTATACTTGCCGGTGTTGACGTCGATGACCGTGAGCGCTTCCGTCTGTTCCCATATCAGATAGCCGCCGCTTGGCAACCATATTCTCGACTGGAAAGCTTTGTCGAGCTGCTCCTTAATGCCGAACCTCTCGAACAGAGGTTTAGCTTCTCGATACAGCTGAACACGCCCTTCGAGCGCGGGAGCCGTCTGCCGCAAATACGACTTCGCCTCCTCGGCTCTAGCCTCGTCGTCGACAATCAGTTGCTCGGTATCCGGGCTGATCACGTCCCTGACCATTCGGCCTACAAGTCCAGTATCCCGATGCAGCTCGAACGGCGCCTTCGCATGACCGCTGCGTTCGGCGATGCTCCGCCATACCCGTCGCAGACCGTTTAGGTCCTCTTCCAGCGCCTCTCGGCTTTCCCCCGCCGCATTCGTCCGCAGAATGACGCCCTCGGCCTGCTCCCGAATCGTTTCGGCCAAGCTTCTTAGTCTGCTTCGTTCGGGCTCCTGTTCGATTTTCTTCGATACGCCTATGTAATCCGCATCCGGCATATAGACGAGCCATCGGCCGGGAATCGAATAGTGGGTCGTTACCCTCGCCCCTTTGCCTCCGAGCGGTTCCTTCATCACCTGGACGAGCAATTCGTCTCCCGGCTTCAGCAGTTCGCCAATTGGGGGCTTCTCCTTCGGCTGCTTGTCCAGATGCGGATGCAGCACGTCGTCTACATAAAGAAAGGCATTCTTCGCTAAGCCGATATCGACGAAAGCCGCCTGCATGCCGGGTAGAACATTGACAACTCGCCCCTTGTACAGGTTGCCGATCAACGAAGCGCCTTCCGTCCGCTCCACGGCAAATTCGGTCAGAACTCCGTCTTCCATAAGCGCCGATTGCGTCACCTGATTCGAACAATGGATAAACAGCTGCTTCATGCCAACCTCCCTAACGGGGACTTTTTTTCAGCATCCGAAAATTATCTCTCCTCTTATTTTACATGAAAAATCTCAAATCCGCATGCCCGGATGACATTCGACCAAGAAATCCGTCAATAATCGCTTTTTCGGGAACAACGCGAGCGATTTTTCCCTGCTTCATCACGTAAACGAGATGGTATTGCTCTTTCATATACAGCTTCAAAATACGCGCAAGCGGTCGATTCTCCGAAATGACAATCGGCATCGACAGCTTTCCCCGGTCAAAATGCAGCTCCGCCCGCTCGCTGCGATGGACGAGAAAACGCAGGAAAACAAACGGAATATTGCGAAAATAAGTCCAGTTGGACGCACAGAGAAATAGGCCAACGGCCAGCAAATTGAGATGAAGCAATCCGCCTCTGACAAGAGGATAGAGCGATACGCCAACCATCATCCCGCTGAAGAGCAGACTGATCTTCACGCTCCATAGCAGCGTCCGATGGTACGGAATTCGCAGGCTGAGCCACGATTGCAGCATCCGCCCTCCGTCAAGCGGCAATATGGGCAGCAAATTAAAAAAAGCGATTACCGCATTGGCGCGAACGAAATCTTCCGACCAAGCTTTGTCGATCCAGCCCACGTATCCGAGCAGCAATCCAATCGCCGCCAGAACGGCGTTCTGAGCCGGACCGGCTATCGCAACCCATAGCTCCTCGCGTACGGGAACCGAGCCCGCATCCTCGACCTCCACTACTCCGCCGAACGGCAGCAGCTTGATCTCCCTCACCTTCCAGCCGAACCGCAAGGCTGCTATCAGATGCCCCAATTCATGCCATAAAACGATAAAAAATAATACGATAAGCTCGGCAAATCGGCCGGTCGCGACCGAGCCGATCATAATCAGTACAAAAAGCGGATGCAGCCGGAACCCGATCCCCTTCCATTTAATCAAGGCCGACCACTTCCGCCGGATCTATTGCTTTGCCGTCGTGCTGCACAGAGAAACTGAGCACCGCTTCGGATCGATCGCTGGCGGCCGGGCCAAGACGGCCTATCGCTTGTCCTGTTTGGACCCACTCGTTCGGCTTGACGATGGCTTCCGCCAGACCGCCGTACACCGTCAGAACGCGATTCTGATGCTGCACGAGGATCGTCACGCCGCTCTTGTCGTCCCGGGTAACCTGCTGTACCTTGCCGGTAAAGACGGCGAACACTTCGCTGTCTCCTTGCGCGGCTACCTGCACCCCTTTCCCGTTATCGGCAAACGTCTGAACAATCGTCCCTCGAACCGGCATCGAGGTGGCCGTCGGGTCAAGCAATGCTGCGGCCTCAAGCGTATCCGGCTCCTGGCGGCCGAACGTGAGGAAGGACGGCGACCCTCCGAACGTATCTCCGTACCAGGCTTCGATGGCACGGAAATCCATATCACGCGACACCGATTCGACCATCCATTCCTTCGCCGGCCCACTGCCTGGCAGTTCCAGCCTCATCCAAGCCCAGAAGCCTGCGAACGCGAGCGCGGCGATGACCAGTCTCACGCCGACTCCGCGAAGAAACCGATCCGAATGAGCTCCGCCACTGCCTCCCCCGCCACCGTCCGATGTCGGAGGAAGGCTTTTCAATCCTTCCCATCCGAGCGCTTGTCCCGTTTTCAACCGTTTCTCCCGCTCCCTCCACCACAGCTCGGGATCCGGGTCGGACGACGAATTGTCCGGACGGACAAGCTCTCCTCTAGACTCGGCAGGCGGCGCTTCCAACTCGGAAAACGCAGGTATCTCCTCTCGTGCATCCACAGCCAAGCTATCCCTTGATTGCTGCTCCCGACCCGGCGACGGCGCGGATTGTACCTCTTGTCGTTCCACCAGTCGAGCAATTCTCTCCCGTCTCCGCTCGCGTACATTGTCCCGTACTTGCATCGCCAGCCCCTCCTCCGTTTGTACTATTTTATGGCGGACAAGCGGGGAATAGACCTTGCCCAGAGACGGCGCAAACGACGAACGGGCCGTCCTCGCGCCATCGTCGAAAATGGCGGAAGGACGACCCGTTCAGGCCGACGCTATGAAGCTCGTCATTGATCCAGTTGGTTTTTCTCCTGGTGCGCTTTAATGCTGAACACAAGTCCGATCGACAGCATATTCAGCAGCAACGATGTGCCGCCGTAGCTGATGAAGGGCAGCGTTATGCCGGTGATCGGCATAATCCCGATCATCATCCCGATGTTCTGGAAAATCTGAAACACCATCATCGTCGCAATGCCTATAATGATGAATGACCCTCGTCGGTCGTAGCATTGATATGCGATCAGAATCATCCGGTAGATGAATAGGAAGTACAACAGCAGCAGCAGCGCCGCGCCTTGAAAGCCGAACTCCTCGCCGATGACGACGAAGATGGAGTCCGAATAGGTGTACGGAATAAACTTGCGGTTTTTGGATTCGCCCTGCAGGTAGCCGTCCCCCGCAAGCCCGCCGGAACCGATGGCGATCATTGCGTATTCGGACTGACGTCTGGCATCGGCCGACGCCTCCTCCGGGTGAATGTACGTATTGATCCTCTCGTACCAGTGCCCCAGCTTGCGGTCGTTCAGATAGGATTCGATCTCCGCATTGTAGGAATTAAACAGCGTAACGAACAGCAGCAAACCGCCCAGCACGGCAGCAAGTCCGATCATGACGTACGAATAGCGGACATTGCCGATCCACAACATGCCGAGCACGATAAAAATGTAGATCATCGCGTTGCCCAAATCCGGCTGGAGCATGACGAGCAGGAACGGCACGAAGGAAAACGCCGCCACAACCATCACATCGCTGCGCATGCGCAGCGGGTCTCCCTGCCTTCGTCCCATAATGGCCGCGATCCCGATGATGAGGAACAGCTTCATGATCTCTGCCGGCTGAAACGACACTTCGCCGAATTCGAACCAGCTGCGCGCTCCGTTCTTCGGCTCCACCAGCACGAAAATAAGCAATAGCATAATGATGCCGATGGCGTACCAGACATACCACGTTTTTAAAATCAAACGGTAATCGACCAACGTCGCCAAGAGGACGACGCCGAAACCAATCCCGTAAAAGATCATGGTCTTGAGATCATGATTCACATACGCAGGATTGTTGTACGTTGCGCTGCGGACCGCGAGCGTGCTGATTCCCATAAACATCAGGAGGATCGTCAGCATCATCCAGTCGATATTCTTCAATCGGTTAAGCAAGCCCGATCATCCCATTCCAAGAAACTTCTTTACTTTGCTAAACATGCCCGACTTCTCGTCAAGATGGGAGAGAGGAACCGTTTCACCTAAAATGCGCCGCGCGATATTGCGATAAGCGAGCGCGGCTCGAGAGTTCACGTTCATCACCGTAGGCTCCCCGGAATTCGAAGCTTTGATGACGGACTCGTCGTCCGGCACGATGCCAATCAGATCGATAGCAAGCACTTGGCAAATATCGTCCACTTCAAGCATATCCCCGCTGCGGACAAGGCCCGGACGTATGCGGTTGATCACCAGCTTGGGCGACGGGAAATTGCTCTTCTCCAGCAGCCCGATTACCCGATCTGCATCGCGAACGGCAGCGTTCTCCGGCGTCGTAACGATGATCGCCTGGGAAGCGCCGGCGATGGCGTTGCGAAAGCCCTGCTCGATTCCCGCCGGGCAGTCGATAATGATATAATCGAAATCCGGCTTCAAGCTCTCGACGATCTGGCGCACCTGATCCGGAGAAATATCGTTTTTATCCTTCGTCTGCGCTGCGGGCAGCAAATACAGCTCATCGAAACGCTTATCCTTGATTAAAGCCTGATTCACCCGGCAGCGTCCCTCGGCCACGTCGATCAGATCGTACACGATCCGATTTTCAAGCCCCATGACCACATCCAGGTTGCGCAAGCCGATGTCGGTATCGATCATGCATACCTTCTGTCCCAGAATCGCCAAGGCGGTGCCCAAATTCGCCGATGTCGTCGTCTTGCCGACTCCGCCTTTGCCCGATGTGACAACGATCGCTTCTCCCATGATCTACACTCCTTTGAACAGCATGACTTCTTTGCGGTGACGTCCCAGGCCGCTCAACTTATCGATGGACATCTTGCCTTCGTTCAGAAACGCATATTCCATCCAAGGCTCGGCCGATGCCCATTCGTCCGGAGGCCGACTGATAACGTCGGCGATACGAAGCTGAGTCGGTCTCATGAGCGAGGCAGCAATGATAGCCTCCGCATTGCCCTGCGTCCCCGCATGCACGCTCCCCCGAAGTGCTCCGAGCACATAGACGTCCCCGCTGCAGCGGATCGTGCCGCCGGGGTTAACGTCTCCGATCAGAAGCAGATGCCCTTCGTACTCGACCGTCTGCCCGGATCGGATAATGCCTGTCATCGTATGCAGATGAGCAGCCGGCTTCTCATCCGGATCGGCCTCCGGCGGATCGCTTTCAATCGATTGAACAAGCAGATTGCCCTGCTTGCGCAAAATCGCCTTCAGCCGTTCCTTATCCTCTTCGCTCAGTTGCCTTGCGCCAAGCTTTATAAAAATATGAACGATCGGCCCGTTGAACTGCTGACCGTGCTTGTCCAATTTCGCGCTCAACTCGTCCAGCAGTTCAACGAAGTCGCATTGGTCGTCCAGGTGAAAGACGAGTCCCTCTTTGACGCCTTTGATCGTAATAATAGATTTGCCCGTCACGATGCCCGCCCTCCTTACGCTATTAGAAATTCGGCTTCGCAAAGCGGAATTCCTGCCTACCTGGTCAAACATGCCTTATTCCGCACTGTCTTCTCCCGTGGATGGCAATGCCTTGACCAAGTAGCGGCGCACCGGAACGTACATCAGAAGAGCGATCAGCAGCTGCAGGAGCGCGGTCGGCGCCACCTGCCAATAAAAAACATGCGCAAACTGCAGATTCGTAAGGCGAAACAAATTATAAATCCAATAGACGATAGAATCGAGCAACATTCCGAACACCAGAATCACCCAAGAGAACAGACCGATTGTATAACTCTTGTATTCCGAGAGCAAGCCTGCGAAATACCCGATCAAGCCCATGCCGAAGCCGTAAGGCCCGATGAGGTATCCGTATGCCAACATATCTTGAAGCAGCCCGAAGCCGAGGCCAAAGAGAAACGCGGGGTGGCGTCCAGCGTAGCCTGCTACGAAAATCGTTAAAATGAACGTCAAATGAGGCAGCAGCCTGTCGCTCCAGCCCGGCGGAATCAGCCAGGGCACGATCGCATTTTCCAAAATTACGAGTACAAGCCCCAGCAAAATCGCCCAGTTGATGCGCATGCTCACGGCTCATCCACCTCATCCACCTCATTCACATCATCCAATTCGGGCACGACGATGACGAACACATCTCTAAGATGATCGAATTTGGCCGCAGGCTCGATTACCGCCGTATAGGTCAGCCCGAAGTCGCCGACCTGGCTGCTCTTCACCGTCCCGACAATAATCCCCTTCGGGAATAAGCTGCCGAGTCCGGAAGTAATGACCGTATCACCGTCCATCGGCTTGTCCTTTTCCTCGATTTTAGACATAAGCAGTGTTTTCGTTTCCTCATCGTATTCAATAATGCCGAAAGAGTCCGGTTTGCTTAAAAAAGTCGCAGATACGGGTGTGCCTTTGGACGAGCTCGGATCCAAATTCGTGATCAATGTGACGGTGGAAGTGAAATTTTTAACTTTGCTTACCATCCCGACCAGCCCGTCCGACGTACGAACAGCCATATCGGACTTGATTCCGTTCTTGCTTCCGAGGTTGATCGTGATCGTCTTCTCGTACGGATTGGACGTGGTGCCGACGACCTGCGCGGGAAGATAGCGATAGTTGTCCATGTTCTTCTGGTGCTCCGTAAAACCAAGCAGCTCTTCCAGCTCCTTATTTCTCGCTTCGAGCATATTGAACTTGATTTGGTCCTGCGTGTACTGGGCAACCGTCTGACGAAATTGTTCATTCTCCTTATAGACATCGGAAAGCCGGCCGAGGTCGCGGAAGAAATCCGCAACCGCTCCGACCGGCCGGTAAAACACGCCTTGCACAGTCCCGATGGCATCGCTGACGAACTTCTCCGGCCAAGTTAACCGGTTTCTGCCGAACGTAAACCCCATTAGGGCGATAAACAGGATCAGCCCTATCATGAGAATAAACAAACGCTTATTGCGCATTAAGCGAAAGATCGCGCTCACCTGCTTTCCCGATCTAAAGATTTATCGGCTGGATCGGGACGAACCGCCTTTGGACTTGAACAGATGGATGTTCTCAAGCGCACGGCCGGTTCCGATCGCCACGCAATCGAGCGGATTCTCGGCGACCAGCACCGGCATCCCCGTCTCGCGGGCGAGCAGCTTGTCCAAATTGCGCAGCAGAGCTCCGCCGCCGGTCAGCACGATACCACGATCCATAATGTCCGCAGACAGCTCCGGAGGACACTTCTCCAGCGTCGCCTTAACCGCCTCGATAATCGAATTGACCGTATCGGCCAACGCTTCCGTCACCTCGTCCGAAGTGATTGCAAGCGTCTTCGGCAAACCGCTCACAAGGTCGCGCCCGCGAATTTCAATCGATTCGATCTTGTCCAATGGCATGGCGGAGCCGATCTCCATCTTGAGCTGCTCAGAGGTCCGCTCTCCGATCATCAAATTGTACAGACGCTTAATATAAGCGATAATCGCATCGTCCATCTCGTCTCCCGCAATGCGGATCGACTTGCTTGTAACGATGCCGCCGAGCGAGATAACGGCGACTTCCGTCGTACCGCCGCCAATATCGACGACCATGCTGCCGGTCGGTTCCCACACGGGCAAATCCGCTCCGATGGCTGCAGCGAACGGCTCTTCGATAATATAGGCTTCCCTGGCTCCCGCCTGCTTCGTGGCATCCTCTACAGCGCGTTTCTCGACGGCCGTAATGCCGGAAGGCACGCACACCATCACGTCCGGGTGGCGCGGGAACATGGCCCGAGGCTTCTGCGCATTGCGAATAAAATACTTAATCATCGTCGCCGTCGTCTCGAAATCCGCGATTACTCCGTCTTTCATCGGACGTATGGCTACAATGTTGCCAGGCGTACGACCGATCATTTTCTTCGCGTCCGAGCCTACCGCTTCGATTTTCTTTGTATCAGTACGCAGAGCGACCACGGACGGCTCTCTGACGACTATTCCCTTGCCTTTCATGTACACAAGCGTATTTGCGGTTCCGAGATCGATGCCCAGATCACGCGTGAATCCTCCAACCATTCTAGCTACCTCCTGCTATGACCGCGACTGCTGGGTTGACGCTCAGGCTGCGCTTCAGTCGTCGGGACAATCTAACTCATTATATTATATGCAGCCCATCTCCTTCAAACTAATAAAGCTGCTGTCACCGATTACCAAATGGTCGAGAAGCTCGATGCCCAGCAATTGACCGGCTTCCGCCAGCCTCTTTGTCAGTTGAAGATCCTCTGCGCTCGGCGTCGGGTCGCCGCTGGGGTGATTATGCGCGCACAGAATCGATGCGCTGCTGCGCCTGATAGCCGCCTTGAACACTTCCCGCGGATGAACGATGGAAGCGTTAAGACTGCCGATCGATAACGTCTGACGGCCGATGACATGATTTTTGGTGTTCAGGAACAAGCAAACGAATTGCTCCTCCCGGTAATGCCGCATTTCCTCCATAAGAAGGTCGGCAACGTCCTGAGGACAAGTAATCTTGACCGTCTCAGGCAGCTTGGAACGGGCAATTCTTCGGCCCAGCTCGATGGAAGCCTGAAGCTGAAGCGCCTTGGCCGGACCGATCCCGCGAATATGGGTCAAATCCTCCCAGCCGCTCTCTGCCAACTTTCTCAGTCCTCCGTAGTCGTTCAGAATGCGCTGAGCCAAGTAAACCGCCGATTCGTTCCGTGTTCCCGTCCGCAGCAAAATAGCAAGCAGTTCGGCATGGCTGAGCGCCTGCGCCCCATGCTGCTGCATGCGCTCCCGCGGGCGTTCCCCGGAAGGAAGCTCTCTCAAGCGAAAAGATCTTTGCTCCAATGAGATAACCAGCTTTCGTACGCCGCATCGGCTGCGGAATTGGCTTCGTCGTTCGAAGAGGGGGCATCCTTTGATGCATGATTCAGAAAGGATGACATTCGCTAGCCTTCTTGGAAATCGTCTCCGCATAAACGTTATCCCTACCGATCCTCAGGACGGCTTAAGCCGTTTATGCTTGTATCTTTTATTATATCATGATTTCATACCCGGAATCGAATCTCCGACTTCCCTCCAAATCGTAAAATAAAACAACTCTCCATCGTATATTTTCCGCGTAGAGACGCTTCCCTATTCGACGGATTTAGCTTTAGATAAGTTCAAATCGGATGTCGAAGCTAATCCTTAAAATTTTCTAATACGGATCGCACGGTTTAACGCTCACAGAACGTTTTAAAGGGATTGGCTTTAAACGTTAGTAGCATCTGATAAAGCATATTCAAGGGCAGCCCCATGACACTGTAAAAATCGCCTTCGATTTTCTCGATAAAAACCGCGCCAAGTCCCTGTACCCCGTAACTTCCTGCCTTATCGCGCGGCTCGCCGGTTTTTATGTAGGCATAAATCTCCTCGTCGCTCATAGGCCGGAAAGTCACATGGCTAACCGTATGGCCCACAATTGCTCCGGGACTCCCGCCCGGCAATCGCGCGCATAAGCGATATTGACCGGTATCTCCAAGCGCCACAGCTCCGACTTCGCCGGAAGTCTCGCCCTCCTTCTCCGGCAGACTTCTCATACCGCCGGCGCCATCCGCAGTCTCGTGGCTGTCTGGCTGTTCCCCTGTATCCGTATGGATGCAGGCTACTCCGCTATACACCCGATGAGTGCGGCCCTGAAGCCCGTTGAGCATCGAGAAGGCATCGGCCTCGTCAACGGGTTTGCCAAGAATCCGATCCTCCAGCACAACGATCGTATCCGAACCAATAACGATGCCTGGCTTGTCTTCCGCGGACAGTTTATGCTCCAGTACAGCCTGCGCTTTCCTTAAAGACAGCTCCTCCACAACCTGCTCCGGCAACATGTTCGGCTCGACAGCCTCGTCCGCATCGCTAACGACCACTTTGTAAGGAAGCCGGAACGTACGTACCAGCTCCTGTCGTCTCGGCGACGAGGAGGCCAGAATGAGCAGCGGCGCGGAAATGTCGGCACCCTGCGAATGATCTGTTGTTGAAGGCGACATTGAATTCACGATAAATTCCTCCCAAACGATAGGCATACATTGAGTTCATCGAAGTCTTCTCCATCAGCATAACCAGAAAAGCGGACTGAACCGCCCTCAATGACGCGATATTAATCATACGGATTAAAAAAAGCTGCGGGAATGCCAGGAGACAGCCCCGAAGCTTTTTTTATTTTCGACCCTTCGGCCGCAGTTACATTTTACGATAAAGCCAGATTGCGACGGCCGCGCCGATCACGCTGAGCAGGCTTAGCCGAATTTCAAGATTCAAGCTGTATTTGATTACCGCCAAATCTGCAGCCGGCGACCAACTGACCTCCATCGCGCGGGTCAAGAAAGAGAGTCCCGGAACCTCCTTCAGCCAATTCGCGAGCAACGCGCCGGCCAGCAGTCCGAGAAAGATAAACAGCAGCAGAATCCATCCGTTTTTCTTCATTTATCCCTGTCTCCCACCATTCTTCAACACTTCTCTTTCATTATACGGCCCTCGTACAAGTCGCACAACGGATATAACAAAAGACAGCCTGAACGATGCAGACTGTCCCGTTCTAAAGTCCCGAAGAAGCATACGGAAGCCAACTTGTGCGGAATTTAGCGCAAAATCGCACGCAAACGATGGTCCGCGAGCAGCGCGCTCATCGCCGCCGTCTGCATATTCCACAGCTGCTTCCGGGACGGCTCGCGCAAATACTCGGCCATGGCCGCCTCGCCGGCCTTCAGAGCTTGCGTCATTGCCGCCGTTTCTTCCGAGGCCCCGCTTCCCATAGCTTCCGCATGTGAGGCAGCCTTCTTCCAGCGCTCCTGAGCCGCCTGCCATTCGGCAAGCCGCTTATCGCTGAGCGCCGACGGCTGCCGCTCCTGCAATCCCGCACCCGATACCCGGACAAGCTCGCGGATCATGGCCGCGCCCGCATCGATAAACTCCGCTCCGTCTCCGGTCAAAGCGCCCGAGCCGACCTCCAGCGCAGCGCCTTCGATTGGCTTGATGTAAACGTCCAGACCGGTCATCTGCGCAGCCAGCAGCTCGGCCTCCTCCTTCGTCAGCGCCGCCGCCGCATACACGCGGTAGCCGTCGCTCGCATCCGTCCCCCAGGAGTATCCTTTATCCTTGAGCTGGCCCGCGGCAGTCTCCATGCTTTCTTGGCTGCGGAACACGCCGAACTGCAGCAAGTAATAACGGCTGGCTCCCGCCTCGGAAACGGCCTTCGCGGAAACGGCTCCGCTTGTCCCCTCTGTCGCTGTCGCTCCCCCCTTCTCCGCCGATGCGACGGGTGCGGAGACCGCTGCGGAGGACTGAGCCGGCAGCACTGCAGGCGCGGCTTCCGGCTGTTTCGGAAACAAAGAGTCGCCGGTGAACAAACCAAGCGCCACGTAGCCGAACAGCACGCCGGTCGCGATTGCTCCGGTTACGGATAACACGACTCTGCCCCAGGAAGGGCCCCGCTCGCGGACGATTTCGGTTGTCGTAATCGAATCGTACCAGCCGTTGTCGGCTCCGGACGTTTTCCCGTCCCCGTATCCGTCGGCAGGCTTGTCCGTTATATTTTCGCGCTCTCGCTCCAGCCATTCCAGCACGGTGATATCCTCAAGGTCATCGCGAGCTTTTTTGCGCTTCGGATCGGAAGAGAAAGCTTTCTCCGCTAGCAGCGGTTGGCGAGGCGAGTCCGATTTCCGAATGATTTCCTCCAACGCGTGAATGTCGTCCGGATAAGCGCCTTTCCAGGCCTCGAACGCCGGCGGGGCGGCGGGAGCTGTCTCTTGCGACGTCGGTTTTATTTCGATCGGCTCGGGTTGAAGGGCCGCAGGCAGCCCGCTCGATTTGGTCTTCGGCTCGGTCTGAACGACCGCGGGCAATTCGCTCGTCTTCGGCTTCGGTTTGGCCTGCGGTTCGAAACGAATGGTCATTCTGGCGTTGGATGGCATGCGGCTTCTCTCCTTGTCCTAATCTATGAAATAGAATATGAGAGAAGAGAGAGAAATATGAACAAAAAACCGCCCCGGTCCTCTCAAGGCCGGGGCGGTTGCGTTTATTCGGTTTCCCGTTCCTTCAACAAGCGGGACAGCTCGACAGACGTTTTCCAAATATCTCCGGCTCCCATCGTCAGCACAAGATCGCCTGGGGCGAGCCGATTGGCGAGAATGTCTCGAACTTCTTCCCTTGTGGGCACGTAAGAAACGTTCGGATTACTGTTCTCGGCGATCATCTCCACGAGCTTGCGGGAGCTGACGCCTTCGATTTTCTGCTCGCCGGCCGGCGAGTAGATGTCGGTAATAAACACTTCGTCCGCACCCGCGAACGCTTTGCTGAATGCGTCGAACAAGAAATACGTCCTTGTATATCGTTGGGGCTGGAATACGGCGATTATTCGTTTTCCGGTCGCTTTGGCGGCCTGGATCGTCGCCTGAATCTCCGTCGGATGATGCGCGTAGTCGTCGATGACCAGCATGTCCTTCACTTCGCCAACCACTTGAAACCGTCTCTTGGCGCCGCGGAACTCCTGAATCGCTTCCGCGATCGTTTGGAACGGCGCACCCGCCTCCAGACATACGATAATGGTTGCCAAAGCGTTATACACGTTGTGGCGACCTGGAACGGACAAGGACACTTGGCCGAGCTCCTCGCCGCGATGGCTGACCGTGAACGAGACGCAGCGGTCTCCAAGCTCAATATTCGTCGCTTTGTAATCCGCGTCTCCGGCCTCTGCGCCGTAAGTGATTACCCGTTTGTCCTGAACCTGAGGCAGCAGCTCCCGAATGTTCTCGTCGTCCGCGCAGACGACGGCGCAACCGTCGGACTTGATGTTGCGCAGGAACGATACGTATGCCGCTTTCAATTTATTGAAATCGCCGTCGTAGTTCTCCAGATGGTCGGCCTCGATGTTCGTCACAACGCCGATCGCCGACTCGTATTGGAGGAAGGAGCCGTCGCTCTCGTCCGCTTCCGCCACGACGAACTTGCCTTTACCCGCTTTCGCGTTCGTGCCGACGTTCATAATTTCCCCGCCGATAATGTAAGTCGGATCGAGCCGACAATTCTCCATGACGAGAGCGATCATGGAGGAGGTCGTCGTCTTCCCGTGCGCGCCGGCAACCGCGATGCCTGTACGAGCGTTCAACAGACGAGCCAGCATTTCGGCACGGTGCAAGACGGGAATGTTAAGCCTCTCCGCCTCCCGACGCTCGACGTTGTCCTTGGACAAAGCCGTCGAATAAACGACGAGATCGGCCCCCTGTACGTTGCCCGCTTCATGACCGATAAAAATTTGCGCGCCTTTGGCTGCCAACTTCTCGGTCAGCTCCTGGCTCGCTACATCGGAGCCCGACACGCGATAGCCCATCTCCAGCATAACCCGGGCGATGGCGCTCATGCCGTAGCCGCCGATGCCGATAAAATGCACATGTTCTGCAGTCTGCAACGAAGCTTCACCAGCCTTTTTCAGATTTCGTGCCTTGAAGCAGCCAAGAACGGACGTCCGCGATCAGGTACAGCGTACCGGTCACCGCGTTCAGCACGTTCGCATCCCCGGCTGAAGATGAAGCCCCGAGCAGCAACTCCAGCGCGCGCCGCCAATCCGGCTCCACGATCACGGTAGGCGACAGATCCAGCTCTGCGGCCACCCGCGCCGCGACGGCGGCGAGCTCGTCGGCATTCATTTTTTTATGAAAATCCGGTTCCGTAATCACAAGCGTATCCACCAATGGTAGTATATGCCGCAATGAATGCTCATGATTCTTATTCGGCATCATCGCCATCATTACATTCAGGCGATCGAACTTATATACGTTCTTCAGAGCGCGGCTAAGCGCCTCCATCCCCTCCGGATTGTGCGCCCCGTCGATCAGAATCCGCGGCTCGCGGGACACCATTTCCAGCCTCCCCGGCCATTTGGTCTCCTTCAAACCGGCTTCCAAATACTCATCGTCGACGATCAGCGCGCAATACTGGCGCAGCACCTCGAGCGCCATGACCGCCGCCGCCGCGTTCGCGATCTGATGCTCGCCGCTTAGCGTAATCGTCAATGCAGGAATAGCCCGGAACGGGCTGCGGAAAGAAAAGCTCTGTTCTCCTTCCGCCACGGTCAACGTTTCGCTGACGAACTGCTCTCCCGCCCGGTATACGGTCGCTTTGCGCGCGCGCGCCGTCTCTTCGACGACCTGCACGACCTCCGGCTGGGAGACCGATGTAACGACGGGCACGCCCGACTTGATAATGCCGGCCTTCTCGCGGGCGATATCGGTCAGCGTCGGTCCAAGCACGTCCATATGGTCGTGGCCGACGTTGGTAATAATGCTGACCACCGGGGTGACGACGTTGGTCACATCCAAACGGCCGCCAAGTCCGGTCTCCCACACGACGTAATCAGGGAACGAAACCGTTCCGTAGTAGAGCAGCGCCAGCGCCGTCGTTACCTCGAACATCGTAGGCGCGCCTAGCTCGCCCCCAGCCAGTTCCTCCGCAGCTGGCTTCAGCCGATTGGCGAGCGTTACAAGATGCTCATCGGCGATGTCTTCTCCGTTGTATTGCAGACGGTTGGAATAAGAGGTGAGATACGGGGACGTAAACGTCCCCACGTCGTATCCGCTTTTCAGCAGCACGCTCGTCAGATAGGCGCATACCGAGCCTTTGCCGTTCGTGCCCGCCACATGGATGAACTTCAGCCTTCGCTCCGGATGGTTGAATCGTTCCATCAACGCCTGGATCCGGTCAAGGCCCGGACGGATGCCGAAAGCGGTCAGCCCGGTAATCCAAGCCATCGCTTCCTCGGCCGTGCGGAAGGCAATCTGTTCGGCTTGTTTGTCATTAGTCATATTGCCTTGCGCCTCCCGTCATCCTTGCAGCTCGGCGATTCTCGCCAGCACCTTGTCGCGCTTGTCGCGGTAATCCTGTCCTTTGGCCCGCTCCTGCTCAACGACATGTGCCGGAGCTTTGGAAATATAGCCTTCGTTGGAGAGCTTCTTCTCGACCCGCTCCACTTCAGCATTTAAACCGTCCAGCTCTTTGTTCAAGCGAGCAATTTCCTGGGCAATGTCGATCAATCCGGCGAGCGGCAAGTACAGCTCGGCTCCCGTCACGATCGCCGTCATCGCCTTGTCTGGAGGCGTCAACGCGCGATCGAGCGTATAGGCCGACGTATTGCAGAAACGTTGAATGTAAATTTCGTTTCGCGAGAAAATCGCTTCTTCCGCCTCTCCGGTCGGTTTTAGCAGCAGCTCAATTTTCTTTCCAGGGGATACATTCACTTCCGCGCGAATGTTGCGAACCGCGCGGATTGCCTCCATCAGCAGCTCCATCTCCTTGACGGAGCCCGAAGCTTCGAAGTCGGCGCGGTATTCCGGCCAAGCTGCCAGCATAATCGTCTCGCCCGGCTCGTGAGGCAGATGCTGCCAAATCTCCTCGGACAAATACGGCATGAACGGGTGCAGCAGACGCAGAGTGCGATCCAGCACATAGGCCAGCACCGACTGCGTGCTGCGCTTGGCCGCCGGGTCGTCCCCGTACAGCGTAAGCTTGGAAAATTCGATATACCAATCGCATAGATCGTCCCAGATGAAGTTGTACAGCAAGCGTCCGGTTTCTCCGAACTCGTAGTTCTCCATCAGACGAGTAATGTCGCGGGCGGTTTCGTTAAAGCGGTGCAAAATCCAGCGATCCGCGGTCGACAGCTCGCCGCTCAGCTCGATCTGATCATGCGTGAAGCCTTCCAGGTTCATCAGCGCGAAGCGCGAAGCGTTCCAGATCTTGTTGGCGAAGTTGCGCGCCTGCTCGACCTTCTCGAAGCGGAAGCGCAAATCCTGACCTGGCGTGCTGCCGGTCGAGATCATAAAGCGCATCGCATCCGCGCCGTACTTCTCGATCACCTCGAGCGGATCGACGCCGTTACCAAGCGATTTGGACATTTTGCGGCCGTCCGCGTCGCGGACAAGGCCGTGAATAAGCACATCCTTAAACGGAATGCAATCGGTAAACTCCAGCGCCGTGAAAATCATCCGGGCAACCCAGAAGTAGATGATGTCGTAGCCGGTCACGAGCACAGCGGTCGGATAGTAGCGTTTGAAATCTTCGCTGTCCTCCGGCCAGCCCAGCGTGGAGAACGGCCACAGCGCCGAGCTGAACCACGTATCCAGCACGTCGTTGTCCTGCTTCCACGGCGAGCCCGGCTTCTCCGCGCCCTCCGGCGCTTCCATGCCGACGTAAATCTCGCCGGTCGTCTCGTGGTACCAGGCCGGAATGCGGTGTCCCCACCAGAGCTGACGGGATATGCACCAGTCGCGCACGTTCTCGATCCAGTGCAGATAAATTTTCTCAAACCTGTCCGGCACGAAGTTAACGCCCGCTCCCAACTTCTGCGAAACGATCGCTTTCTCTGCGAGCGGCTTCATGTTGACGAACCACTGCGTGGATAAATACGGCTCGACGACCGCGCCGGAGCGCTCGCTGTGTCCGACCTGGTGCACATGATCCTCAATGTTGATGCAGACGCCTTGCTCCTGCAAGTCCTTGACGATCGCCTTGCGGCAATCCGCGCGGTCCAGTCCATTGTACGGACCGGCGAACTCGTTCATCTTGCCGCCTTCGTCCATCACCGTAATTTGCGGCAGGTCGTGCCTTGCTCCGACCTCGAAGTCGTTCGGATCGTGCGCAGGCGTAATCTTGACTGCGCCGCTGCCGAACTCCTTGTCGACATATTCGTCGCCGACAATCGGAATCTCGCGGTTAACGATCGGCAGCAGGATCATTTTGCCGATCAGATGCTTGTAGCGCTCGTCCTCCGGATGAACGGCGACAGCCGTATCTCCGAGCATCGTTTCCGGACGCGTTGTCGCGACCGTAATCGATCCGCTGCCGTCGGCAAGCGGATAACGGAGGTGATACAGATGTCCGTTCACTTCCTTATATTCGACCTCAATGTCCGACAGAGCGGTGCGAGCGGCCGGATCCCAGTTAATGATACGTTTGCCGCGATAGATCAACCCTTTGTCGTACAGGCGCACGAACACCTGGCGCACCGCCTTCGACAGGCCGTCGTCCAGCGTAAACCGCTCGCGGGAATAGTCGAGGCTGAGCCCCATTTTCGACCATTGGTCGCGGATCGTTCCCGCATACAGCTCCTTCCACTCCCACACCTTCTCCAGGAACGCTTCGCGGCCGAGATCGTAGCGGCTCTTGCCCTCTTCGCGCAGCTTCTGCTCCACCTTCGTCTGGGTGGCAATGCCCGCATGATCGGTTCCCGGCAGCCAGAGCGCGTCAAAGCCCTGCATCCGTTTGAAGCGGACCAGAATATCCTGCAGCGTAAAATCGAGCGCATGCCCGATGTGCAGCATGCCCGTTACGTTCGGCGGCGGAATGACGATCGTGTATTTAGGTGCGTCGGGTCGGCGTCCGGCTTGAAAATAGCCGCTCTTCAGCCAGTGGTCGTACCATTTGCGCTCGGCGCTTGTCGGGTCGTAGGTCGTCGGCAATTCGACGTTCGGGGTTTTCATGGATTCGGACATGTGTGACACTACCTCCATAGAGACATCAATTCGCGGTTTGCGTAGGGCTTGGCGCCTGCTGTTCAGTCGCTTAGAACCGTAAAAAAAACAAAAACCTCCCGTCACAAAGGACGAAAGGTAAACTTCCGTGGTACCACCTTCGTTCCGCACGATCCCCTCAAACGGATTCGTAACGGCACTCGACGCAAAGTAACGGTTGCCACCGTCCCGTTCTATCACCGGCTCCAGGCCGACTTTCGAAAGCGGGAAACTCCAGGGCGACTCGCAGCAGCTCATTTGCCGCGGAACCTCTCAGCGCTGCCTTGGCAGCGGTCCCGCTCTCTGAAGGATGATCTGACTGCTCTTCCCTATCCTCGTTATTGTAACTTATTTTACCCTCCACCCGTAAGAGAGTCAATACGGCGCTTTGGAGCAACGGCGAAGAGGCTGTCCCATAAGCCGAACAAGTTGCTCTGAAAGATAAATCGATGAACAAGGCGATAGGTGTATGTATCTCCCTCCGATGCTATACGCTTCTGAAAACCTGAATGGGTAGACCCGTTAAGAGGCGGTTTCAGGAGCGTATGAGGCAGTCTCCGGGAGGTACATACACCTTCTTTGTTTAATCGATCATCTCATGCAACTCGGCTTATGAGACAGCCCCTTCGTGCTCCGGGCTTAGGGAATGTACAGCACCTGTCCTTCCGACAAGTAAGGCTCCTGCAAGCGATTGTACAGCTGCAGCTCGCGCATCTGGAGATTGTAGCGGCTGGCGATCTCCTCAAGCGTCTCCTCGCGCTGGACGATGCACATTCTGACTTTACGGAACGATTGTCCCTCCGAGCCGCCGCTGAGAAACAGCCGCGTCCACTCGATTTCGTCGCCCGATCTCGCATTCTGCGCCGCAGTGCTTTCCTGCTCGGACTGCTGCTCCGCCAGCGCCGCCTCCTGACTGCGAAGCTGCGCCTCGCGCTTTGCGCCTTTATCGCCAAGCTGACTGAGCAATCCAACTCCGGAGGCTTGAGAAGACGCCGCAGAATCCAGGGGCTTGCCCCCCAAGGCTACCCTCAAATCCTGCTTCTCTTCCGCCACAGGAAGCTGGGACTCCGCTGCCGGAGGTTCTTCGCCATCGCTTTCGGCATCCGCTCCGATTCCCGGACCGGCCTCGGCCAGTTGCTCTGCTGCGGGTCTTCCCGTTGACAGGTCGCCCCACTGCACGCCTCCTTCGCTGCTGTCGGTCAGATCCGCCCCCTCGGCAGATCCCTGCGCTGCCTCAACCTGATCGCTCCTTGCTTCCTCCAATTGCTGGAACATCGAAAGCCAACTGCTTTCCTTGGCCTCCTTGCCCTCTTTGGAGGCATCGTGGGCAAACGCCGCGTCCGTCTCCTGCTGCAAGCCCCATTCATCGACGCGCTCCTGCTCGACCAATTCCCCGCCAAGAAACGCTGCCTCTTCCGCCGCTTCGGTCTCTGCGTCCGCCTTGACATCGCCGTACCCGAACGAACCCTCCTGCTCAACCGACCTTAACTGTGCGCTTGCGTCCTGAGCGTCTTCCGGCTGCGCTTGATGCACGACCGTAAAGCTGTCGTCCCGCCAAACCGGGCTTTGGACGGATTGCATCTGCAGCCCCCGCAGCGCCAGCACCCCCGTTACGTTAAGGGAGCGAGTCGTCAGAAGATCGACGTCGAAATTATCGATCTCCACCGCCAGCTCTTCCACACTCTGGATGCGGTTAAGCGGAAGGGCGATCTCCACCGGAATCCAGTGCTCAAGCTGGGACAAGCCTGATCCGCCCTGCGACTGGTAAACGCCCGTCAGCAGCAAGTGCCCCCTTAACAGCACTTGATCGTCTTGAGGCAAAGCTTGCATATGAGGTACCAATTCGATTTCTTCCAGCTCTTCGATTGCGGCTACATCATCAGGCAGATGCACGCGCTCGTAAATGTCGAATCGCAGCCCGCTTAATTGATCCGTCACGACGAAGTCCTCCTTTCGGCATTAGCGTTCGGTCGATAAGACCGACACCTGTGCAATTCATTAATTATCTATATGCCGGGGATGGGCGAGCATGACTGAAAATGCAAACAACCTCTGCCAAGACGGGCAGAGGCTGCTTGCATATCTTTCAATTCGGCTTTATAGCCCGGATAGCGCGATTCGATGCGCTTCGATTGTCTGATCGATGTCGCGCTCCGTATGCGCTGTGGAAACGAACAAGCCCTCAAACGGCGAAGGAGCGATATTGACGCCGTTGTCCAGAAGGCTGCGGAACACGTTGCGGAACCGCTGCGTATCCGCCGTCTTCGCGATGTCGTAATTAATGACGTGCTTGTCCGTAAAAAACGGACAGACCATAGACCCGACGCGGTTGATCGTCATTGGAACGCCGAGCTGATCGGCGTTGCGCTGCAGTCCGACTTGCAGACGGCCGGACAGCCGCTCCAGAAGCTGGTAGGCCTTCGGCGTCATCAGCTTCAGCGTCGTATAGCCTGCAGCCATCGCCAGCGGGTTGCCCGACAGCGTTCCCGCCTGATAAATCGGACCGACCGGAGCCATATGCTCCATAATCTCCCGCTTGCCGCCATATGCCCCGACCGGAAGGCCGCCGCCGATCACCTTGCCCAGGCATGTCAGGTCGGGCGTTACGCCGTACAATCCTTGCGCGCAATTGAGATCCACCCGGAAGCCGGTCATCACCTCGTCGAAAATAAGCAGGCTGCCATACTGGGTCGTCAGTTCCCTCAGACCCGACAGAAAACCCGGCAGCGGCGGAACGACGCCCATATTGCCCGCTACCGGTTCGACGATAACCGCCGCGATCTCTTCTCCGTACCGCTCGAAGGCCAGCTTCGCCGAATCGAGATCGTTATATGGAACGGTCAACGTATGGGAGGCTACGCTCTCGGGCACACCCGGGCTATCCGGAAGCCCTAGCGTGGCCACTCCGGACCCCGCCTTGATCAGAAGACTGTCCGCATGTCCGTGATAGGAGCCTTCGAATTTCAAAATTTTGCTTCTCTTTGTATAGCCGCGCGCAAGCCGTAAAGCGCTCATCGTCGCTTCCGTACCGGAGTTGACCATACGCACGATTTCCACGGAAGGGACCCGCTCGCAGACGAGCTCCGCCATCAGCGTCTCCAATTCGGTCGGCGCGCCGAAGCTTGTCCCTTTCTCAGCAGTGCGCTTGATCGCCTCTACGACTTCCGGATGCGCGTGGCCCGCAATCAACGGCCCCCAGCTCAGCACGTAATCGATATACGTCTGGCCGTCGATATCCGTAATCCGGCTCCCTTCACCCTTGTCAATCACAAGTGGAGTCAGCCCCACCGATTTGAATGCCCGCACCGGACTGTTCACCCCGCCAGGAATGAAGCGCTTGGCGCGCTCGAACTCCGCCCTGGAGCGGGAATCGACACGAATTCGCTCTTTTTCGCTCATCTTCTTCACATCCTACTATCAGATTTGGAAAAGGCAGTGTTACACTGAATACGCGCTGTTAACCCTTCTAACGAACGCTATATATGTGGAGCAGGAGAGATGATTCCATGAATGAATGGTTAAAGAAAGTGTCGCTCGCGAATACCGGCGAAAGCTTCGGCGAGCTGTCCCTGCTCGACGGCAGACCTCGCTCCTCTTCCGCCCAGACGCTGGAGAAGTCGACCGTACTGGACTTGGCCTCCTAGCAGTTCATGAACCAGCTGCAACTACGACGAACTGGCGCAAATGGCCGGCGTAAACAAAACCGTTCTCTTGGAAGTGACCCGAGAATTGGAGTCGCGAGGGGTGCTGCACTTCGAACTGGGCGAATACAGGCTTAACCTCGACAAGCTCCGTAGCTGAGCCGCCCCCTCCCTTCTACTCCTCCCGCAACCAGCGCGCGGCGTCCTTGGCATGATACGTAATGATCAGATCCGCCCCCGCGCGCTTCATGCCGGTCAACGTCTCCAGCACGATCGCCTTCTCGTCGATCCATCCCTGCAACGCTGCAGCCTTGACCATCGAATATTCCGCGCTAACGTTGTAGGCCACGATCGGCAGAGCGTATCTGTCCCTCAACATACGAATGATGTCCAAATAAGCCAGCGCGGGCTTGACCATCAGGAAATCCGCGCTCTCGTCGACGTCGCTCTGCGCTTCGCGCAGCGCCTCGCGGGAGTTCGCCGGATCCATCTGATACGTTCTACGGTCCCCGAATTGCGGCGCGGAATGAGCGGCTTCGCGGAATGGCCCGTAATAAGCCGACGAATATTTTACCGAATAGGACATTATCGGAACGTTCTTGTATCCGGCTTCGTCGAGCGCGTTGCGTATCGCCCAGACAAAACCGTCCATCATGTTCGACGGAGCGATGATATCCGCTCCCGCGCGCGCCTGAGATACCGCCGTCCGAGCAAGAAGCTCCAGCGATTCGTCGTTGTCGATCTCCGCGCCGCATTCCGTCGTGTGCACGACGCCGCAATGCCCGTGATCGGTATACTGACAGAGACAGTTATCCGCAATAACGACAAGCTCCGGATAGAGTGCCTTCATTTTGCGAATCGCCCGCTGCGTAATGCCGTTATCGTCGTAAGCGGACGTGCCCAACGCGTCTTTGTGATCCGGCACTCCGAATACCATAACGGACTGTACGCCGGCTTCCGCAATCTCCGCCAGCTCCCGTTCCATCGTATCGAGCGACCAATGATAAACGCCCGGCATAGAGGAGATTTCCTCCTGCACGCCTTCTCCTTCCGTGATGAAGATCGGCATAATAAAATCGGTCGCGTCCAGCCTCGTCTCTCTAACAAGGCTTCTCAGCCCGGCCGAGGTTCTCAATCTACGGTTACGAACAACCGGAAAGGCCATATTCCCTCATCCTCGCTTTCATAATGCGAATTCATCGCCTGGTCTTATTCCCGCTTCCCAACAAGCGCCTGAACCAAGCCTTCTATCGTATACTCTTCCGGCACGATCGTCGGCGTCAGCCCGTGCTGCTCCGCCGTTCTGGCCGTTACCGGCCCGATGCAGGCGATCTCGCACCGGGAAAGCGCCGCTTGCGGGTCCTCGACGCCAAGGCGGCGAAGCGACTCAAGCAGATTAAGCACCGTAGACGAGCTCGTAAACGTTACAATATGGATTTCTCCGTTTTGCAGCATCTCCGGCAGCCAAATATCCGCCGGAACGGACAGCGCCGTCTCGTAAACATCGATCTCGACCGTACGTACACCCTTCTTCTTAAGCTCCTGAGGCAAAATCTCTCTTGCCAGATTCCCTCGCGCCAACAGCGCCGTCTGCCCTTCCGCAACTTGATCCGCCAAACTGTCCAACAGGCTCTCGGCGCGATAGCTCTCGGGCAGCAGATCGGCGCGGATGCCTCGCTGCGCCAGCGCCTCGGCCGTCTTAGGGCCGACAGCGGCGAACTTGGCCCGGTGAAAGCGACGAATGTCGACGCCAAACCGCTCCAGCCAGCGAAAGAAATAGTCGACGCCGTTAACGCTTGTCAGCATCACCCAGTCGTATTCCTCCGCGCGGACAAGCGCGCGTTCGATCGCGCTTTCGGCTTCGTCCCCCTCCGGCAGCCGCGTCTCAATAACGGGAAATTCGTACGGCTCCCCGCCTAACTCGTCGATTCTCGCCGCCAGCTCGCTCGCCTGAGAACGAGCGCGCGTAACGAGAACGCGCCGTCCAAACAAAGGCTTGCTCTCCACCCAAGCCAACGTTTCGCGCTGCTTGACCACGTCTCCGACGACGATGACGGCGGGCGGCTGCAGGTTGGCCTCCTTCACCTTTTCTTCGATATCGCCCAGCGTACCGGCAACCGTGCGCTGCTCCGCTCTCGTTCCCCATCGGACAAGGGCCACCGGAGTCTCGGGCGTCCGGCCGTGTTTGATCAACTGTTCGCTAATATATCCGATCTTGGCAACTCCCATCAGAAACACAAGCGTTCCCGTCGCGTTCGTCACCTTGTCCCAATAGATCGAATGGTCGAGCTTTTCCGGACTTTCATGACCCGTAATAACGGAAAAGGAGGAAGCCAGATCGCGATGGGTAACGGGAATGCCCGCATAGGCCGGAACCGCGATCGCCGAAGTGATGCCCGGAATAATCTCGTAAGTAATGCCGTTGCGCTTAAGCAACTCAGCCTCTTCGCCGACGCGCCCGAATACGGTAGGATCTCCGCCCTTTAGCCGAATGACCGTTTTGCCCTGCAGAGCCAAATCGACCAGCAGCTGATTGATCGCCTCCTGTTTCATCGTATGGCGATCCGGCAGCTTGCCGACATAAATTCTCTCCGCTTCAGCGCGCGCATAATTAAGCAGATGAGGGCCTGCGAGACGGTCGTATACGATGACATCGGCGCGTTTCAACGCCTCCTGACCGCGAACCGTGATCAATTTCGGATCTCCGGGACCGGCCCCGACCAGGTACACTTTGCCTATTTCCATCGCCGCTATTCCCTCGCTTCCGCGAGCAAGCTGCCCGCACCACGGCTCAGCAGCGCTTCCGCCGCATCCGTGCCGACCTGTAGCGGATCGCCGCCCGCAGCGGATTCCCGAAGCAGTTTGCTGCCGTCCGGGGAGGCGACAAGACCCTCAAGCACGAGGGCGCCATCCGCATTGCCCGCCGTCTCCAGTCGAGCGTATGCGCCGATCGGTACCTGGCACCCCCCGTTAAGCAGCCCGAGCAAACGGCGCTCGGCCTCGACGGCGCGGGCGGTCGCCGTATCGTTCAGACGGCTCAGCACATCCAGCAGCTCGCTATCGTCGCTGCGGCATTCGATGGCCAGCGCCCCTTGACCGACTGCGGGAAGGCAGACGTCTGGAGACAAGTACTCGGTAATCCGATCCTTCCAGCCCATCCGATGTAGCCCTGCGGCCGCCAGCAAAATCGCGTCGAAGCCCTCTTCCTCCAGTTTGCGAAGCCGAGTATCGATATTGCCCCGAATCGACTCGATGCGGAGGTCCGGGCGGGATGCTTGCAGCTGCGCAGAACGGCGCAAGCTGCTCGTGCCGATTCTCGCCCCCTGCGGGAGCTCCGCAAGCTGCTTGCCGCCTCTGCTTACGATGCAGTCTCGCGGATCCTCGCGCTCGGGAACCGCACCGATAACAAGACCCTCTGGCAGCTCGAACGGCATATCTTTCATGCTGTGAATCGCCATGTCGATTTGCCCGTTCAGCAGCGCTTCTTCGATTTCTTTGACGAACAGCCCTTTGCCGCCTACCTTCGACAAGGTGACGTCAAGAATCCGGTCGCCTCGCGTGACGATCGGTTTTACTTCGAATGTATAAGGCAGATTATTTCTCTCGCATATTTCTTTCAGCAATTGAATCGTTTGATTCGTCTGAGTCAGCGCCAGAGCGCTCTGTCTTGATCCGACAATAATGTTGCGCATTTAAGTATCCGTCCCTTCCGTTCGTTTCGCGAGCTGCCGCAGCTGCGCGATCAGCTCGTCCTTATCGCGCAGCCGGCCCGCAGTTCGCCACTGCGCAAGCGCTTCGTCCGTAACAGCCGCGCCGAGCAAAACCCGGCGTTCGGCCGGATCGGCGACGTTCGCCTTGACGATGCCGCGAATCGTTCTTAAAGCTTCGACGTTCTCATTGTAGATGTGCCCGTACCTTTCGGCAAGTTCGCCGATAATGCGCAACGGCAGCGCGGGTCCGGCTCCCGAGGCGCTCGCCGTCAGAATAAGATCGCCTCTGCGCAGTACGGCGGGTACGATAAAATCTCCGCTTTCTCCATCATCCGCTATATTAGCGGGTATTCCCCGCTCGGCCGCCGCCTCGGCCAGTCGGCGATTCAGCTCGGAACGATCGGTGGCGGCAAATAGGAGTTCGGCCCCGTCCATATCGTGAGGCTCCGCTTCCTTCATATGCCAGCTAAGGCGCCCGCAGTTCGCCCACTCCTGCAGCTCCGGCGTTACTCGCGGGCTGACAATATGAACGTCGGCGCCTGCGTCCAGCAGTCCGCAAGCTTTGCGCTGCGCGACCGCCCCGCCTCCGAACACGACGCACTTGCGCCCGTCCAGCTTAAGCAGCAGCGGATACCACCCCGTCATCGGCATCTTCCCCTTTCCCGATATCGTTCTCGTCGGATTTATACAACTTGATGGAAGGAAGATGCCGAACCGATGAAAAATCCGATGACAAGCAGCGCATAACCCAGCAAATTCCAGATCGCCAGCTTCATTCCGTCGTCCTTGGAGCTCATTTTGCGCAGCAGATAGAAAATGTAGACCAGCCCGGCCAAAAACGAGAGGATCACTCTGCCGTCCAACAGCTTGCCCGGATCATGGTCCAGAATAAGCGCCGCCGTACCCGTTGACAACGAGAGCAGCAACAGCAGCACCCCGATCGCTCCGATCCGGAACGCATAGCTGTCTATCGATTCCAGACTCGGCATCTTGCGCATGACGTGCGTCCATTTCTTCGTTTTCAGCTTGCGATGCAGAAACAGATACATCGCTCCAAGCAGCGCCGCGATCGTCAGCAGCGCAAAGGAGAGCGTGATCAGGCTAACGTGCATGATCAGCAGCTTCCTCGCCACTTCCCAAGGCTCCAGAGCGGCGGTGTGCTTCGGCCGCTGGATCAGATTAAGCGCAAATACGGCAAAACCGACAACGTTCACAAGCAGCACGAGCAGCTCCGCGCGAATGAGCCGGTTTAGAATAAAGGAGACTGACACAAGCATCCAAGATACGAAAAACAGGTAGTCTTTCGTCGTAAGCAGCGGAACGGAAAATCTTTCGATCAGGAAGCTCAGCAAAAAACCGCCTTGAAGAATCCATACAAAAACAAGCAGCCCTGTTCCCGTCTTCTTCGCCCTCGGGTTGCCGGATGCGGCATCGGAGACGAAAAAAAGCAGACTCAGGGCGTAAATATAGAGCACCGCGTCGGTTAACCAATCCTGCGTAATCATGAGGGCAGCGCCTCCAGCCTCCGCTTGCGTTATTGCAGCGCTCCCGCCAGCTTTGTCAACAGTCTATCGACATCCAGAACGGGGGCTGAATTCGTCTTGCGGGATTTCTCTTCCGCCTTCTCTTCCGCTTTCAGCCGGGACACTTCCTCATCAAGCGCGAACAGCTGCATAAACAGCTCCAGCGCTTCGTCGCTGCGCTTCTCGGCGGCCAGCTCCTTAATGCGTAATATCGGATCGTGAATAATTTGATTGACAATGCTCTTCGTGAGCTTGCGAATCACCTTCATCTGCCGCTCGTCCAGATCCGGAAGCTTGCGCACCAAGCTGTCCATCGTGCTGTCGTGGATAGCGGCGGCCTTCTCCTGAAGCGCCCTAATCACCGGGCTGACGCCGAGCGTCGAGTACCACTGGCGATAAGCCTCGCACTCCAGCTCGATCATCTCTTCAATGATCGCGGCCTCCTGACGTCTCTTCGCCAGGTTCGTCTCCACGATCCCTTCAAGATCGTCGATATCGTACAGGAACACGTTAGGCAAGTCTCCGCACGCCGGCTCGATGTCTCTTGGCACCGCAATATCGATCAGGAACAGCGGCTTCTTCTTGCGGGAAGCCATCGCCGCTTCCACGTGCTTGCGGGCGAGGACGAACTGATCGGCGCCCGTGCTGCTGATAACGATATCCATGTCCGCAAGCCGGTTCAGCGCCTCGTCCAGCGCTAGCGCCGCGCCTTGGAATTTGCCCGCCAGCTCGCGGGCCTTCTCCACGGTGCGGTTGACGACGAACACTTCCTTCGCACCGTTGGCATGCAGATGCTGAGCTGTCAATTCGCTCATTTTTCCCGCTCCGACTATCATAACCCTCTTATCGTCAAAGCGCCCGAATATTCGCTTGCCCAGCTCCACGGCCGCATAGCTGACGGACACCGCGTTCTCTCCGATCGAGGTGTTGGAATGGGCCCGCTTCGCGAGCGTAATTGCCTGCTTAAACAAACGATTGAACAGCGTCCCGGTCGCATTCCGCTCCTGTGCAAGCAGAAATGCGTCGCGTACCTGACCCAGAATTTGCGTTTCGCCGATAATCATCGAATCGAGACCGCAGGAGACGCGGAATAGATGCTCCACCGCGCGGTCGTCCTCGAACATATACAGATGGCTGTTAAATTGCTGACGCGGAATGCCGAACCACTGCTCCATAAACGAACGAATATAATGTCCGCATAGCTGCAGCCGATCTACAATCGCATAGATTTCCGTCCGGTTGCAGGTCGCCACAATTACTCCTTCGAGAATGCTGGTCGTCTGCCGTAGCGCTTGCAGAGCAAGCGGCATCTCCCGTTCGGACAAAGCAAACCTCTCGCGGATTTCCACGGGAGCGGTTCGATAATTCAATCCGACGACGATCAGATGCATGGCTATATTCACCCGGCTTTCTTCTAGAAGTTGTTCACTTTCACTTTATGATGAAGTGTGGACTGGCCTGTGTATCAACGACTATTATAGCACAGTTGCACGAACGCTTTTCCGTCAAATATGAAAACTTTATGAAACCGTGTCGGATAGGCGGCTTTTCCTCTATTGTCGTCGAAACGGCCTTATCGTATGCGAAAAAAAAAGAAAAAGCCACGAGCGTCAGCCCATGGCTTGCATGATTATTTTACAAGTTCGACCTGTTTGACTTCCGGTTCCTGGACTTGCAGCTCGCCAAGTCCGCGAATCAATTTCTTCGCATAGGTTTTCTCCGGCTTCAGAACGTCGATGAGATAGTCGATTGCCAGCTGTGGATCCACGGTCTCGCCGCATGTATAACAGTCGATCGCGGCAAAGCCTCTTTCAGGATACGTGTGAATGGAAATGTGGCTCTCCGAGAGCATCACCAGAACCGTTGCGCCTTGTGGCTCGAATTGCTTGGCTTGAACCGAGAGTACGGTCGCGCCGCATGCTTCTGCCGCTTCCACCATGTGCGATTGGAGAAGTTCCGCACTGTTCAGTAGATCGATGTTGCCTCCCCATGTGTCAACCGCAACGTGCCGTCCGAAAGTCGAGTATTCCATCTTTCGGTTCCCCCTTCCTAGGAATAAAATTGTGAAACTGATTTCATCCGCTAGGACCTACGTCATTCACTTGGAGGGAAATTGCTCTCATCGCATTCCTTGAGTGAATCCTGGTTCCTAATGTATTGAGTTGTCAACGAATCTAAAAATAACATCTATCTTAGGTAAATGCAATAGTTTTTTTTGGCAGCGGACACGCACGTTTCGGATAACGCCCGGCGGCGTTCGCACAGCTGCGGCAGGACCGGCTAGCGTAAAAAAGAGAGCCTCTCGGCTCTCTTTTTCGGATGCTTGCGCGCGCAACCCGAATCGTCAGGCTTCAAGCGCGAACAGCATACGGCTATGCGATGTCAGGCTGTCGTCAATCTCGCGAATCAGCTCGGAATCTTTGGTCTGATTCCGCATGTCCAGCAGATCGTTGACCGAGCCGCGCAAACGCGTAATCTCCTCTTCGACGGAGAGCAGGTTAAACAGCGATTCCAGTTGGCCGGCCGTGTCTCGGTGCTCGAACACGGTGCGCAGGGTCATTCCCTTATGCTCTGCAATGCGAGCGACTTTGCCTTCAATATAATGATAAATCATCGTAAAACCTTGATAAATCCGATTGACGACCGCGTCTCCCTTAAAGGTCGCCACGAGCTTGCGCAGTGCGTTGGTCAGCTTCGGATGAACGACCCGGCACGTTAATGAGCAGCGGAACTGTCCATCGACGCGTTCGAAGGTGAGGCGGATCGATTCTCCGACGCTCTCGTCCTCCAATACGACTTCCTGATTGCCGTTATCCAAGACAAATACTTGCAAACGAAGCTGTTGAAGCTCGCAGATCGAAAGCAATTGCAGCATTTCGGTTTCCGTCAGCTGCAGGTTGGCATTGACATACTCCGTGGCTACGCGTTGAGCCATAAAATCTCCTCAATTCCCCTGTCTTGCGATTGTGTTGCGCTAACTTAACTGTTTTTATTATACGCGAAATCGCAAGCCTTTTCCTGCCATCGGAAACCGATAATTACGGAAAAATCGGTTAAAAATCGATTTCTCCCGCGATCCAGACGATTTATTACCCGTTATCCTCTGTTTCCTGCGCGATGTTAGGGGGTTCTGAGGGGGATTTAAGCGGCAATCCTGCCGCTTGCGCGATCAGACTCCATAATTCGTCTCTTCCTTGTCCCGTTTCCGATGAGAAAAGAACGAGCGGAACGTGTCCGGGCATCCCCAGCGTTTGGCGGATCACCTTCAGATGCTTCGGCCATTGCGAGCGCGAGACTTTATCCGCCTTCGTCGCCACGACGATCATCGGAATACCGTAGTGGGACAGCCATTCGTACATTCTCACGTCGTCCGCGGACGGCGGATGGCGCAAGTCGACAAGCTGGAGCACGAGCTTCAACGGCTCGCGCTCCCGCAAATAGCGTTCGATCATTTTGCCCCATGCTTCGCGCTCCGACTTGGATACGCGCGCATAGCCGTAACCGGGAAAATCGACGAAGAAAAGCTCGCCCAGCTCTGCATGGATCATGTAATAGTTCAGCGTCTGCGTCTTTCCCGGCTGCTGACTCGTGCGAGCCAGATTGCGGCGCAGCAGCATTTTATTGATCAGCGAAGATTTACCTACGTTGGAACGTCCGGCCAACGCCACCTCCGGAAGATCGCCTTCCGGATATTGGCTTGGGCCTACGGCGCTGATCACAAATTCGGTCGATTTGATTTTCATTGCAACAAAGCTCTCCTATCTTGTCGGTCCTCTCAGTGCGCGCTTAACGGAGGCAGCTCCTCCGGCTTGTCGTCCAGCGGCGGCTGCAGTCCCCCTTCGGCTCCCGCAGCGCCGACGGCCTCCAGCGGTTCGACAAACGCCTCGCGCAGCACTTCGTCCATGTGGGAGACCGGCACGAACGTCATGTTCTCCCTCACGCTGTCGGGAATGTCGCGCAAGTCCCGCTCGTTGTCCTTGGGCAGCAGCACCTTCGTAATGCCGGCGCGATGGGCGGCCAACGACTTCTCCTTCAGGCCCCCGATCGGCAGCACGCGCCCGCGCAGCGTAATCTCTCCGGTCATCGCCACCTCGCGAGACACCTTGCGTCCGGTTAATGCCGAGACAAGCGCGGTTGCAAGCGTAATGCCGGCGGAAGGACCGTCCTTCGGAATGGCTCCTTCCGGAATATGAATGTGGATATCGTTCTTCTCGTGGAATTGCGGGTCGATGCCGAATTCCTTCGCGCGGCTGCGAGTATAGCTGAACGCCGCCTGAGCCGATTCCTTCATCACGTCCCCCAGCTGTCCGGTAAGCGTCAGCTTGCCCGTGCCGGGTAGAATCGTCACCTCGATAACGAGCGTATCGCCGCCGACCTCGGTCCATGCGAGCCCTGTCACCGCGCCGATTTGATCCTCCTGCTCCGCCATGCCGTGTCTGAACTTTGGCGGGCCGAGCAGTTCCTTCAGCTTTGCCTCGTCGATCACAATCGGCGCAGCCGCAGGATCGTAGACGATCGCCTTGGCCGCTTTGCGGCAAAGGGAAGCAAGCTGCTGCTCCATATTCCGCACGCCCGACTCGCGGGTATAATGGCGAATCAGCGACAGCAAAGCCTCTTTCTCCACGACCAGTTGACCCTCTTCAAGGCCGTGATCCTGCTTCTGCTTCGGCAGCAGGTGCCGCTCGGCGATCTGCTCCTTCTCCAGCTCCGTATAGCCGGGAACCTGCAGCAGCTCCATGCGGTCAAGCAGCGGACGCGGAATGTTATGCACGACGTTGGCCGTCGTCACGAACATGACGTTCGACAGATCGAACGGATGCTCGACGTAATGGTCGCTGAACGTCGAATTCTGCTCCGGATCAAGCACCTCCAGCAGCGCAGAGGCCGGATCGCCGCGAAAATCCATCGCCATCTTGTCGATCTCGTCCAGCAGAAATACCGGATTGGACGTGCCGGCATTGCGAACTCCCTGGAGAATCCGTCCCGGCATCGCGCCGACGTAAGTGCGGCGATGACCGCGGATTTCCGCTTCATCGCGCACGCCGCCCAGAGAAATGCGAACGAATTCGCGACCGAGCGATTTGGCGATCGACTTCGCCAGCGACGTTTTGCCGACGCCCGGAGGCCCGACGAGGCACAGAATCGGCCCCTTCAGCTTCTTGACGAGCTTCTGCACCGCCAAATATTCCAGCACGCGCTCCTTCGGCTTATCGAGACCGTAATGCTCGGCGTCCAAAATCCGCTCGGCGTTCGCGATGTCCAGATCGTCCTCCGTCATCTTTGCCCACGGCAGCGCAAGCAGCCATTCCACGTAGGTGCGGATGACGCCCCCTTCCGCGGAGGCCGCCGGCATTTTCTCCAGACGATCGATTTCCTTGGCGACCTTGGCTGCGACCTTCTCGGGAAGCTCCGCCTCCGCCAGCTGCGCTCTCAGCTCCTCGATTTCGCCGGTTCGGCCTTCCTTGTCGCCCAGCTCCTTCTGAATCGCCTTCATCTGCTCGCGAAGGTAGTACTCCTTCTGCGTCTTCTCCATCTGTTTCTTAACGCGCTGGCTGATCTTGCGTTCAAGCTCGAGCACCTCGCGTTCGTTGCCGAGAAAATCAAGCAGCTTCTCCAGACGGGGGCGCACCTCGACGGTTTCGAGAACCTCCTGCTTATCCTTGATCTTGAGCGACAGGTGGCTTGTGATTACGTCGGCCAGGCGGCCAGGCTGGTTAATGTCGGACACGGCGGCTAGCGTCTCTGGCGTCACTTTCTTGGACAGGTTGATATAGTGTTCGAACTGGCTGAGCACGGCGCGCATAAGCGCGTCCAGCTCCGAATCGTTGGTCTCGGACTCATGCAGTTCATGAGCCAGCACCTCGTAAAACTCCTCGTTCGGCAAGTATTGCTCGATCTCCGCCCGGCTTACGCCTTCCACAAGCACGCGGATCGTTCCGTTCGGCAGCTTCAGCATCTGACGCACTTTGGCAATAGTTCCAACCCGGTAGATGTCTTCCTGCGTCGGCTCCTCAATGTTGACCTCCGACTGGGAACACAGCAAAATCATATGGTCGTCGACCATGCATTGCTCCAGCGCCTTGACGGACTTCTCCCGCCCGACGTCCAAGTGGAGCACCATGCTCGGATATACGAGTAGCCCTCTTAAGGGCAGCAGTGGGATGGAACGGCTCTTCTGTTTGCTCGAACCCATAATTGACGCACCTCGCTGTCAGGAACGATTTCAAAACCTTTCGTCATTGTATCAAATGTCGTCGCTCGCCGCAAAAAACCAGATGCTCTAAGCAAATCAGCCGCTATTTAGTTGCCCCTGATAAATTCGATTTTGAAAACGGGACTCTCTGGTGAAGGGAGTCAATCGGGATCCGGACCTATCCCTTGTTGCCGTCTTACTGATTATTGGGTCATTTGGGCGGCTCTCCT
>PJTO01000095.1_pt1 | contig 121465 bp, 110 predicted proteins | sample 1512101 | NCBI WGS metagenome assembly PJTO01 (sample SAMN08177690, study PRJNA422409) | Soil metagenome, whole genome shotgun sequencing project. | reverse complement strand
GCGCCCGGGTGAAGGGCCGTTACCACCAAAAACATGGAGCGGGAGAGGTCGCCCTCCCAAGCTGTTGCAACGAAGCAAAGACCATAAACCGCTTTCAGCCAAAGCATTGGCCCAGGACCTGCCGGTCGATATGTGGAAGACCATTGCATGGCGCGAAGGAACCAACGTCGAGCTGGCATCCCGCTTTGCAGCTGTACGTATTCGCGTCGCCTCCAGAGACTATGATCTTACACAGCCAAGGGCTGAAGAATGGTTCCTAGTCGAATGGCCCGAGGGAGATGATGAGCCTCTCAAGTATTGGCTCTCAACGCTGCCGGCTACAACCACATTACAAGATTTGGTTTTCGCGACCAAAATGCGATGGCGAATTGAGCGAGACTATCGAGACCTCAAACAGGAACTGGGCTTGGGTCACTATGAAGGGCGAGGTTGGCGTGGCTTCCACCATCATGCCAGTCTATGCATCGCAGCCTACGGATTCCTGATCTCCGAACGGGAGACGATTCCCCCCTCTGGACTTGCCTTTACCGGGAACCGCGAAGAACCTCCGGTTCCCCGCGGTTCTAGACCCCTTGGACATACCCATACGGCCGGAGCGCCATACCTCGAACTCGATCGCGACGCTGCGTAGAATGCTCACTGCGGCAATGGCGCGGCGCCTCATCCGATGTCCTTGCTGCACCAGAATCAATCAGCCATTTATGACGCAGTAAGATTACTTACCCACCGAGAAACTCGACCGATACTGCGGCTTCAAGGCAGCCATGACCGCGGCGGTCACCGGCACCGTCACTTCGTAGCTGCCCTCGGCATAAGGCCCGGCATTGTACGGCGACACCAGCAGGCCGATACGGTCGAACGTCTGCTTGTTGGTCGACCCCAGGATCACCACCTGCTCGACCGGATCGATGCATTCGGAGAACATCTCGTCGCTCTTGTCGATGGGGCCGCCGCGCTTCTTGACCCGCTCCCTGTCTAGCGCCGCGCAGAACGAGGTCCGGATCGCCTTCGACAGCGCTTCCTTGCTGGTGAAGAGGTCGATGGGCCGGCGCGCCGTCTCGGCATGGCGGTCCCACAGCAGGGCATCGAACGTGGTCATGCCATGCGCACCGCCCGAATAGGTATAGGTCTCCGAGGAAAGCGAGAGCCAGCCGGGCAGGTTGGTAACGACCTTCCATTCTTCGCCGTAGCTGTAGGCGTGATAGGGATAGTCGTTCTCCTTCGCGTCGGCCTGCCCCTTCTTCGCGTCGCTGACCAGACCCGCACGCGATGCCTCAAGCTGCTTGTCGAGGTTTGCCTTCAGCCCCGGAATCGCGCCTGCGGCATCGGGATAAGCGTAGCTGAACTCGTAAGTGTCGTTCTCTACCTTTTCCACGCGTCCACCGCCTACGGGGACTTCGCTGGTTTCCGGAGCAGGCGCCGTAGCGGCCTCGCTCGCGGTCTCCACCCTGCTCGCGGCGGTTTCCGACGCCGCAGAAGCGGGCTTCTCACCCTTGCAGCCGCTCACCAGCAAGGCCGCGCTTGCAATGGAGACAAGATACCAGGCACCAGATCGCATCATTTTCCCTCTCGGCTCATGCTTGCGGCAAGGCTAGAGAATGGAACCATGACCGACAAGAACGCATTGATTCAGCCCGATCGCGGCCAGAAGGCCGTCGCCATCCACCTCGTCGCGAAAGACGGACTGGATCAATTCATCAAGGGCCTGTCGGTTCCCCAGCGCGCCGCGCTCGAAGCGCATAAGTTCACCGGCAGCGCGGGCACTCACGCGATCCTGCCCGAGGGCGACGGTTGGTTCGTCGTTGCGGGCGTGGCGGATCCCGCCGCGCTTTCCACCTGGTGCCTGGCGAAGCTGGCCGATGTCCTGCCCGCCGGAACCTACCGCCGTGCTTCCGGAGAACCCGGAAAGGCCGCGCTCGGCTGGATCGCCGGTCAGTACAGTTTCGACCGCTACCTTTCCGACCCCCCCGAGGAAGGCCCGCGCATTCTCCTCACCACCGAGGTCAAGGCGATCGACGCGTTGATCGCCGAGGCCGAGGCGATCGAACTCGTCCGCGATCTGGTCAACACGCCCGCCGAGGACATGGGTCCGGGCCAGCTCGAATCCGAAGCGGAATCGCTGGCCAAGGCCTTCCGCGCGGAAGTGAAGATCACCCGCGGCGAAATGCTCGAACGCGAATATCCGATGGTCCACGCGGTCGGCCGCGCGGCGGGCCGCGCCCATGCGCCGCGCCTGATCGAACTGGAATGGGGCGACCCGAAGCATCCGAGGATCGCCGTCGTCGGCAAGGGCGTCTGCTTCGATTCGGGCGGGCTCGACATCAAGCCCGGCGCGGGCATGCTGCTGATGAAGAAGGACATGGGCGGCGCCGCTCATGCCCTCGCTCTCGCCCGCCTCATCATGGGCGCGAAGCTGCCGGTGCGCCTCCACCTCGTGATCCCGGCAGTGGAGAATGCGATCTCGGGCAATTCCTTCCGCCCCGGCGACGTCCTGCGCAGCCGCGCGGGCATCACCGTCGAGATCGGCAACACCGATGCCGAAGGCCGCCTGATCCTGGGCGATGCACTGACCCGCGCGGGCGAGAAGGAACCGGAACTGCTGATCGACTTCGCCACGCTGACCGGCGCCGCCCGCGTCGCCGTCGGCCCGGACCTGCCCGCGCTGTTCACTCGCGAGGACAGGACCGCGCAGGACATCCTCGATGCCGGTCTCGCGGTGGACGACCCCTGCTGGCGCCTGCCGCTCTATGACGGCTACCGCGAATACCTGAAGTCGGACGTGGCCGACATCAACAATGCCGGGTCCAGCGGCTTCGCCGGGGCGAGCACGGCAGCGCTGTTCATGGACCGCTTCGTGCCCAAGGGCCTCGACTGGGCGCACTTCGATACCTTCGCCTGGCGCCCCGCCGCCAAGCCCGGTCGGCCCAAGGGCGGCGACGCGCTCGGCCTGCGTGCGGCATGGCGGATGTTGCAGCGGCGCTACACCGGCGAACACGGCTGAACTTGCGTCTTGGCCATGCCCCCGCTAAGCGCGCGCATCTTTGCATTTGGAGAAGCACCCGCGTTGGCCACTGAGGATTCCTATACCCGCCCTCCCCGGATCGATGGACTCTTGGCCATGACCGGACCGAGCGTGACCGCGGATCCCGGATGCCTTCCCGTGCGCGGCGATCTGGCGCATATCAAGCTGGCCGGTCTCTACTTCGTGCCGCACTATGCGGTGCCGATGCCGCACAAGGTCAAGCCCGGCGCCGTGCTGCGCGCGATGAGCCGCGCCGACGCCGAGGCGATTCGCGAGCTTCCGGCAGGCGAGACGTTCAACGTGCTCGACATCGCGGGCAACTGGGCCTGGGGCCAGCTCGGCGAAGACGGCCAGGTCGGCTATGCCCTGCTCGACACTCTGGAGGCTGAGGCCTGATGACGAAGACGGTCTTCATCGACGGCGCCGCCGGGACCACCGGCCTGGAAATCGCCGAACGGCTCGCGGGCCGCGCCGAGTTCGAGCTGATCGTCCTCGACGATGCCCGCCGCAAGGACGACGCCGCCCGCGCCGAAGCCCTGAACGCGGCGGACTTCGTGATCCTCTGCCTGCCCGACGATGCCGCCAAGGCCGCCGTCGGCATGATCCGCAACCAGACCACCCGCGTGATCGACGCCTCCTCCGCGCACCGCGTTGCGCCGGACTGGACTTACGGCTTCCCCGAAGTTGTCGGCCGCGAGACCGTCGCCGCCGCGCGCTTCGTCAGCAACCCCGGCTGCTACCCGACCGGCTTCATCGCCCTCGTCGCGCCGCTGGTGAAGGCTGGCCTGCTGCCCGCCGACTGGCCTTACGTCTGCCACGCCGTCTCGGGCTATTCGGGTGGCGGCAAGGCCTTGATCGCGCACTTCGAGGAAGACCGCGACATCGCCTTCCGCGCCTATGGCCTGGCCCTCGGCCACAAGCATGTGCCGGAAATGACCGCCCATGTCGGCCTGACCCATACCCCGATCTTCGCCCCCGCCGTGGTTCCCGCGCATCGCGGCATGCTGGTGGAAGTGCCGCTGCACCTCTCGATGATGTCGCAGGCGGGTGATCCGGCCGCGCTCCGCGCCGCGCTCGCCGCATTCTATGCGGGCAGCGAGATCGTCACCGTGGTCGACGACCAGCCCGACGAACTCCTGCTGCGCGCTTCGATGGCGCCGGTCGATACGCTGACCCTGCGGGTGCTCGGCGCGAAGGACGGTTCGCAGGCGCGCATGGTCGCCATGCTCGACAACCTCGGCAAGGGCGCCAGCGGCGCGGCGGTGCAGAATCTCAACCTCATGGCCGGTCTCCCCGAGACCGCCGGCCTGCGGCTGTAACAGCAGCGACATTTCGTCAGCGCAAAGAAGGCGCCGGAGACCAGGCGGTTTCCGGCGCCTTCTTGCGTTAGCTTACGGCGACCCGATTCTGCCGCCTCTTCGTCATTGCGAGCGAAGCGAAGCAATCCAGAGTTTCGCAGAGCCGCCGTGGATTGCTTCGCTTCGCTCGCAATGATGAGGTTAGGGAGTTAGGTTCCAAGAGTCCCTCCGCACCCACCTGCACAATTTTAAGGCAGGGCGTGCCCGAATCTTGAACACATAATGTCGCCAATTGGGGTGTCGCCCGCATGACTCAGTGCGTTCACCCTGTCGAAAGCGACGATTACCGTCTTTTCGCGGCTGCACACTTGGCCTACGAGGGGGCCATCCGCACTGGCACGATTCTTGATTAGGAATCGCGCGCGAGGCATCTGGTTCCCGGACCGGAATTGTCTTCGGAAAAAATCCGGGACCATGCAGGGGTCAACACTGGCGTGAAAAAGATCGAAGCTATCATCAAGCCGTTCAAGCTGGACGAAGTGAAGGAAGCACTGCACGAAGTTGGCGTCTCCGGCATCACCGTCACCGAAGCCAAGGGCTTCGGCCGCCAGAAGGGCCATACCGAGCTCTATCGCGGCGCCGAATACGTCGTCGACTTCCTGCCCAAGGTGAAGCTCGAAGTGGTCGTCCCCGACGCCCTGGCCGAACGCGTGGTCGAAGCCATTGCTGACGCCGCGCAGACCGGCCGCATCGGTGACGGCAAGATCTTCGTCGTTCCCATCGAAACCGCCGTGCGCATCCGCACCGGCGAGCGCGACGACGACGCTCTGTAATATCCATCCGGCCTGCGCCGGAAATCGGCCCACGTCGGAAATAGATTGCCCGGCTGCGGCCGGATCGGGAAGAAACGGCGAGAAAGCCCGAAACGTCCCGTGGTCAATGCAACATCAAAGTCTCTTTCGGGATCGGAAGAGCATCACTGGAGACTACTCTAATGGCGAGTGCAAAGGACGTCCTCAAGCGCATCAAGGACGAAGAGATCGAGTGGGTTGACCTGCGTTTCACCGACCCCAAGGGCAAGTGGCAGCACCTCACCATGGTCGCTTCGATCCTCGGCGAGGACGAGCTGGAAGACGGCCTGATGTTCGACGGTTCGTCGATCGAGGGCTGGAAGGCCATCAACGAGTCGGACATGATCCTCAAGCCCGACCTTGACGCCGTCTACGTCGATCCGTTCTCGGCCACCCCGATGCTCATCCTGTTCTGCGACATCGTGGAACCCTCGACCGGCGACCTCTACGCCCGCGATCCGCGCTCGACCGCGAAGCGCGCCGAGTCCTTCGTCAAGTCGGCCGGTTTCGGCGACACCGTCTACGTCGGCCCCGAAGCCGAATTCTTCATGTTCGACGACGTGAAGTTCTACGACGGCTACGAAGGCAACGGCTTCAAGATCGACGACATCGAGCTGCCCGGCAACTCGAACCGCGACTACGACACCGGCAACCTCGCCCACCGTCCGCGCGCCAAGGGCGGCTACTTCCCGGTCGCGCCGGTCGACTCGGCCGTCGACATCCGCGGCGAGATGGTCACCACCATGCTCGAAATGGGCCTGCCCTGCGACAAGCACCACCACGAAGTGGCCGCTGCCCAGCACGAACTCGGCCTGACCTTCGGCACGCTGGTCCAGACCGCCGACCGCATGCAGATCTACAAGTACGTCGTGCACATGGTCGCGCAGGCCTATGGCAAGACCGCCACGTTCATGCCGAAGCCGATCATGAAGGACAACGGCTCGGGCATGCACACCCACATCTCGATCTGGGACAAGGGCAACCCGCTGTTCGCCGGTAACGGCTATGCCGGTCTTTCCGACATGTGCCTGTACTTCATCGGCGGCGTCATCAAGCACGCCAAGGCCCTGAACGCCTTCACCAACCCGACCACCAACAGCTACAAGCGCCTGGTGCCGGGCTACGAAGCCCCGGTTCTGCTGGCCTACTCGGCCCGCAACCGCTCGGCCTCGTGCCGCATCCCCTACGGTGCGGGCGACAAGGCGAAGCGCGTGGAATTCCGCTTCCCCGACGCGATGGCCAACCCCTACCTCTGCTACGCTGCGCTGCTCATGGCCGGTCTCGACGGGATCAAGAACAAGATCCACCCGGGCGAAGCCATGGACAAGAACCTCTACGATCTGCCGCCGGCCGAACTCGCCGAAGTGCCGACCGTCTGCGGTTCGCTGCGTGAAGCGCTCGATTCGCTCCAGGCCGACCATGCCTTCCTTCTCGAAGGCGGCGTGTTCACCGTGGACCAGATCGAATCCTACCTCGAACTGAAGTGGCCGGAAGTGCTGCGTTGGGAAACCACGCCGTCGGCCGTCGAGTTCGACATGTACTACAGCGCCTGATCGCGCTTCCTTCCTTTCGGGGAAGGAGCATCAGTTCGCCGAGTGGGGCGCCCGGAGCAATCCGGGCGCCCTTTTCGTTGGCTAACATGCTCTTAACGCGCGACGGCCCGCTGCGACGCATGGCGACAAATTGCGCGGGAACGGCTATCGTCCCGCCGCGTTGCGCCCCTCGAAGGAGAAGCAGCGATGCCGAGAACGTGGACATTTCTCGCCGGGATGACCGGCCTGACCCTGATCGCCCCGCTGGCGATCGGCATCGCGGCGGCCGAGCAATCCGGCGCGCAACAATCCGAGCAGGCCAAAGCGCAAAACCGCGTCACTGCCGCGCGCGAGCAGCGCCAGCAGGAAAAGGCCCGCGAAAACGCAGCCGTAACCACACTTAAGGATCCGGGCGGTCGCGAGTTCCGCGTGCCCATCAGCGACCGCGTGCATGTGCTCACCCGCGAGCAGGACATCGCCTGGAACCCGCCCGCTGCTGCTCCGACCTTCACCGGCTGCCCCGCCGCGATCGCGGGGAAATATCCCGGCTGCGTCCTGCCGCCGCGCACCCATCCGCCGGAAAAGGCCTGGCACGATCCCGGCTGGTTCTCCCCCGCCTGGGCCGACGACACCCAGGCTCGCTTCGAGGGCGGCTACCTGCTGCGCCTCGGTGCAGCGAACACCCCTGCCGGAAGCGGGACGGAAAGCGGCAACGGCGTAGTCGGCTACCTGCCGCTGCTCGGCGGCGGGCTGGCGGTGGGGCAGGCCTGGCCCGGCGCCTACAAGCCGGTCGCACTGCCCGGCTACTACACCCGCTACTACGGTCTCGGCGGCGAGGGCGCCTGGCGCTATTACGACAGGACAATCTACCGGATGAAGCCCGATGGCAGCGCGATCTCCGGGGTGGCTGCAATCCTGCTCGGCGCCCCGATCCGGATCGGCCAGACCATGCCGCCGGGCCATGACGTCTACAACCTCCCCGCCGCCTGGCGCGACCAGTACCGCGACGGGCCGGACGCGCTCTACCGCTACAGCGACGGCTACATCTATCAGCTCGACCCCGCTTCCCACCGCGTGCGGGCGGCCATCGAACTGCTCTCCTGAAAGGGCCAGTGAGGACACATGCGCAAGGACCATCTCGCTCTCACGCTTCTGGCGACCCTCGGCCTCTCGCTCGGCGCCTGTTCGGACAAGGGCAGTTCGGGAGGGCAAACCGAAACCGCCACCCCGGCCGCGTCCGAGACCCTGCCCCAGGCGCTCGACAATGCCTCCGGCCTCCAGACCGTGGCCGAGGCGCTCAAGGAAACCGGCATCGAGGGTGTGTTCCGGGACAATGCCAGCTACACCCTGATCGCGCCGGAGGACGCCGCTTTCGCGCAGCTCGGCGATCCGGCGAAGCAGCTGACCGAGGCGGACGACCACGCCGCGCTGGCCGCGCTCATCAAGGACCACATGCTGACCGGCTACATGACCCCGCAGGACATCATCGCCGCGATCAAGGCCAACAGGGACGGCAAAGTGGCCATCCCGACGCTCGGCGGCGGCACGCTTACTTTCACCCAATCCGGCGGCACCGTGAACGTCGCAGCGGAAGACGGCACCCAGGCCAGCTTCGACGGCGAGGCGGTCACCGGCGGTGCCAGCATCGCCATTCCCGTGACCGGCGTGCTCAAAAAGCTGTGAAATTCACACGGTCGTCCCCAGCATGACGGCGTTTTTCACGCCCAGCACCGCTGACAAGCCCGACCCGCTGCCTTAGCGTCTCCCCCAAGGCAACGGGGATTATCATGACGAACTTCGCACGCGCGGCCCGGCTCCGCGCGACTCTTCTCGCCGCACTGGCCCTGGCCGCCGCGCCGCAGGCCGCACTGGCGCGCAAGGATATCGGCGAGACGGCCGCCGCCGCACTGCCGCAGGCGCAGACCTACATGGCCACCGACAATTGCGAAGGCGCGCTCAGGCAGGTCTCTCCGGTCGTTGCCGACAAGGCCTTCGCGACGCTGGAAGACCGCGTACGCGTGCCCTTCCTGATGATCGCCACTTTGTGCGAGGCGCGCGGTGACCGGATCGAACCGGCCCTGCTCCATGCCCGCGAGATGACCGCGATCACCGGCGCACCCGGCGTCGCCTGGAGCCTGCGCTTCGGCCTGGAACTCGACGGCGGCAGGCCCGCCGATGCGGTCGCCACGCTCGAAACCATGCAGAAGGACCTGCCGGACGGGATCGACCCGATCCAGACCGACTGGCTGATGGCGCTGGGCCGCAAGTTCGCGGGCGATCAGGCCAACCCGGCCTATCGCCGCTATCTGGCGCTGCTCTCCGCCTCGCCCCGCGCGCAGGACGATCCCCGCTTCGAAGGCATTCGCCGCGCCTATGCCCGCGTGCTCAAGGACTCGGGCGACGATGCCGGGGCTTCCGCCCAGATCGCCGCGATCGGCAACGCGCGCCTGCTGCGCGATATCAGCCTCGACCCGGCCTTGCGCAGCCTGCTGCCCGAGACTTTCGACCTGCGTGCCGCTTACCAGCGAGAGATCGCCGACCTCGAACGCCGCAGCATTCTCCGCCCCGGCCTGCTTACCCTTCCGATCCAGCTCGCCACCGCCCAGCGCGCGATCGGCGAGGCGGACAAGGCGCGCGTCACGCTCGAAGCCGCCCGCCCCTACGGCGTGCTCGAAAAGCAGTTCTCCGACCGCGACAGCCAGCTCAACTGGTGGTGGGACGGCCTCGCCCGCACTTACGAACAGCTCGGCCGCTACGAGGACGGGGTCGCCGCCTACCGGCAGGCCATCGCCTCTGGCGAGAGCGGCAGGGTCAATGTCAGCCAGACCATCAACCTCGCCTATCTGCAAAGCCGCTTCGGCCACCACGATGCGGCGCTGGAAACCCTCGCCCCCCTCGGCGCGACCATCGACACGAGTGCCAGCCCCTACGGCACCATGGAATACCGCCTCGCCCACGGCTGCGCGGCGCAAGGCGCGGGCCAGACCGACCTCGCCGAGGCCGACCTCGCCTATGCGGAGGCCCATGCCGGAGATCACGCCGAGGCCGTCACCGACCTGCAGATCTGCCTGAACCGGGTGGACGCCGCCGCCGCCTCGATGATCGCGCGCCTGGGCGATCCCGATCGCCGGGTCGATGCCCTCGCGCAGCTCAGCGACTATGCACCGCCGCCCGCGAACCTGCCCCCCGTGCCCTTCGCCGCAGGCCTCGCCACCCTGAAGCAGCGCGCCGACGTACAGGCCGCCATGGCCCGCGCAGGCGGAACGCGAAAGTTCGACGTCCAGGTCTCGGGCCTTTAGGCACTCTTGCACCCGGCCATGGCCGCGACCATAAGTCGCGGCCATGCGTATACTTCTTGCCGCCGCGCTGCTCGCCGGAACCGCCGCCCCCGCTTTCGCCCAGAGGGCACAAACCCCGGCACCAACCCCGGCCCCCGCCCCGATCCTGACCACGCCCGATGCGAAGGACGTCTGGACCCACGCCCAGCCGCAAGTCGCCCGCGTGACCCATGTGGCGCTCGACCTCGATGTCGATTTCGCCGGCAAGACCCTGTCCGGCAGCGCCCAACTCGATATCCTCGCCGCGCCGGGGGCCACGCAAGTCGTGCTCGACGTCAACGACATGGACATCTCGGCCGTCACCGATGCCGCGGGCAAGCCGCTCAAGTGGACGCTCGGCCCCAAGGACACCGCGAACGCCGATATCGGCTCGGCCCTCACCATCGACCTCGTCGGCGCGACCAAGATCAAAATCGCCTACCGTTCGAAGCCCGGCGCCACCGCGCTGCAATGGCTGCCGCCGGAAATGACCTTCGGCAAGAAGAAGCCCTTCCTGTTCAGCCAGGGCCAGGCGATCCTCAACCGTTCGTGGGTGCCGACGCAGGACAGCCCCGGCATCCGCCAGACCTGGGAAGCCACCCTGCGCGTGCCCGGCGACATGGTCGCGGTGATGAGCGCCGAAAAGCTCTCCGGCGACAAGGGCGAGGCCCTGCCCGACGGCCGCCGCCAATTCCGCTTCCGCATGGACAAGCCGGTGCCGCCCTACCTGATCGCCTTCGCGGTGGGCGACCTGAAATTCAAGTCGCTCGGCCCCCGCTCGGGCGTCTGGACCGAGGCGCCGATGCTGGACAAGGCGGCGAAGGAATTCGTCGATGTCGAAAAGATGATCGACGCCGCCAGCAAGCTCTACGGCCCCTATCGCTGGGGCCGCTACGACATGCTCGTGCTGCCGCCCGCCTTCCCTTACGGCGGCATGGAAAACCCCATGCTGACCTTCCTGACACCGACCATCGTCACCGGCGACCGCTCGAACACCGATGTCGTCGCGCATGAACTGGCGCATTCGTGGTCGGGCAATCTCGTCACCAATGCCACCTGGTCGGATTCGTGGCTGAACGAGGGCTTCACCACCTACTTCGAAAACCGCATCATGGAATCGCTCTACGGCAAGGAGCAGGCTGCTACCTATGCCGATCTCGACTGGGACGTGCTCCAGCGCGAGATCGCCGCAGGCGGCGGCCAGACCGGCGCCGCCACCCGCCTCAACGGCGAACCGGGCGCGGGCGAGGTGGACTACACCAAGGGCTCCAACTTCCTGCGCATGATCGAATATACCGTGGGCCGCGACAAGTGGGACGCCTACCTCACCTCCTACTTCGACCGTCACGCCTTCCAGCCGCAGACCACCGCCGGATTCCTTAGCGACCTGCGCGAGCGCCTGCTCAAGGGCCAGCCCGATCTCGAACTGAAACTCCAGTTGGACCGCTGGTCCTACGGCGCGGGGCTGCCGGACAATGCCGTTCGCGTCCACAGCGCGACACTGGCGAAAGTCGATACCAAGCTGGCGGCGTTCAATGCGGGCGGCCCGGCCAGCGCGGTGCAGCCGCAGGGCTGGACCACGCAGGAATGGCTGCGCTTCCTGAACGGCATCGACCGGCAGCAGACGCCCACGCGCCTCAAGGAACTGGACACGGCGCTGGGCCTCTCGGCCTCGGGCAATGCCTATATCCAGTCGGCCTGGTTCGAACTCGCCATCGCCAACCAGTACGATCCGGCTGTTCCCTACTTGCGCGCCTACCTCTCGCGGATCGGGCGCGGGCTGCTGGTCTATCCGCTCTACAAAGGGCTGATGAAGCAGGGCGACTGGGGCACGGGCAAGGCGCGGGACTTCTTCGCCGAGGCCAAGCCCACCTACCATCCCTCCACCGCCGCCGGGATCGCGCGCATCGTCGCCCCGGAAGCCCCGCAGGAGTAACCGCGATATGACCCGTTTCGGCAATGCCCCCGGCCCGGACGTGTTCGAGGCCCTCGCCCACGCCGCCTTCGCGCGCATTCCCGAACCTTTCGCGCAGCACCTCGCCGGGGTGACCGTCCACGTCGAGGAATTCGCCGACGCGGAGACCCTGCACGCGGTCGGCCTGGAGGATGCCTGGGAACTGACCGGCCTCTACCACGGCCGCCCGCTCGACGAGGAATCGGTCTGGGTGGCGGGCGAATTCCGTCCCCGCATCACCCTCTACCGCCAGCCCCTGCTCGCCGAATGGTGCGAGACGGACGTGACGCTGGAGGATCTCGTCACCCATGTCGTGGTCCACGAGGTCGGCCACCACTTCGGCCTGTCGGACGACGACATGCATGCGCTGGAGGACGACGCGGACTGAAGTTTCGCGCGGAGGCTATCTCTCTTCGGCGCCTCCGTGCGAACCCGTTACCGCCCACCGACCTCCCGGAAACACCCGAAGCGAACCCCTATCGTCGTCCCCGCGCAGGCGGGGACCCCGCTTTCTTCTTCACCCTTCACGCCAAACCGCAAGACCAGCGGGATCCCCGCCTACGCGGGGATGACGGGAATTGTGGAGAAGCAACCTTCCCGTTTCGCCGCCTCGTCATCCTGAACTCGTTTCAGGATCCATCGCGCCGCTCAAACCGGAGCCTTGGACAGCAAGCCGCTCTCTCGGTTAGCAAACTGAGCGACAGGGCTCCCGGCAGGATGGACCCTGAAACAAGTTCAGGGTGACGGCGGGAAATGCGGGTTTCTGCCATTGCAGATGCGTTGCTGTTGCGACACGTTTCGAAATGCGAGTCAGAACTAAATACCTATCGCTTACGTTGTGCGCTTTCATGGGGATATCGGCTGCGGCCGCCTCTGCTGAAATAATGCCTGACAGCGCTTGCTCGACTGAAATCCAAAATTGGCTAGAAGATGACTCTGTCTTGCCAGAACATTTTTATGTTGCTTGGCACGTGACAGTTGGACCCGCAGGAAGAATGAGATGGGGCGAAGAAGCTGTCACACCTAAAGAATTGGCCATTCGTTTGAGAAACGCAGGGGCAATGAGCCCCTCTACCTTGCTAGTTAGCGTCGAGAAGGATGCGGATTGCGATAGCATTCAGTTGCTGCGGACGGCGATCGAGAAAAATTTCGACTGTGAGCACAATGACTGCCGCTTATCAGCACCTTTACCCGATAAATTGAACGACTAAGCGAGCAAGCTTTTTAGAAGAGGTGCAATGCAGGGCGCGGCCGCAAAGCCCGCTTTCCTACAACCGCGCCCGCACGCTATTCTCTTTCCCCAGCCTCACACCTACCTCCCCCACAGCCCATCACAAGGTGACAGCCCCACCACAAGGTGACACTTTTTCTTCCTCTGAACCGTGTAAACCGTGTCAATCAAACCGTCACCTTACGAGGCCATCAGGCACGAAAAATCGTTGCCGCCCCGCGCAATGATCCGATAGGACGAGGGCCATGACTCTCCCCCTTCATCGCGGTTTACCGCTGCTTTCCACCTCGCTGATGGCCGCCCTTCTCGCAGGCTGCGCGACGACGCCGACCGCCCGCCAGGCAAGCGCCCCCATCGAAGTCGGCGTGATCGCGATCAACGACTTCCACGGCGCGCTCGAACCGCCCAGCCAGTCGGTCGCGACGCCGGACGGACACGGCGGCGAAGTCGCGGTTCCGGCGGGCGGCGGGGCATGGCTAGCCTCGGCGGTGGATTCGCTGAAGGCCCGGCATGCCAACACTGTCGTGGTGGCGGCGGGCGACCTGACCAGCGCCTCGCAGCTTGCCTCCTCGCTCTACCTCGACGAGCCTTCGGTCGGCGTGATGAACCGCGTCGGCGTTGAGTTCAACGCGGTGGGCAACCATGAGTTCGACCGGGGCTGGCAGGAACTGCGCCGCCTCCAGAACGGCGGCTGCGAGAAGAACACGCGCGGGCAGCCCTGCCAGCTCGAACCGTTCAAGGGTGCCGACTACAAATACCTCGCCGCCAGCACCACGCTGGCCGACGGTACGCCGCTGTTCCCCGGCACCGGACTCAAGACTTTCGGCACTGGCAGGGACCGGATCACGATCGGCTTCGTCGGCCTTTCGCTGAGCAGCGTGCCCACCCTCGTGGCGCCGGACCGGGTTGCCGGCCTGAAGTTCGCGGACGAGGCGGAAACGATCAACCGCGCGGTGCCGCAGCTGAAAGCCGCGGGCGCCGATGCCGTCGTCGTGCTGATCCATCAGGGCCTGCGCACCAATGGCGCCGCCGATCCCAACGGCTGCGACCAGGCGGTGGGCGATATCCAGCCGATCCTCGCCCGCCTGAACCCCGGTGTCGATGTGGTGGTCTCGGGCCACACCCACTGGGCCTATGTCTGCAACTATACCGAGAACCCGCAGGCAGGCCCGATCCTGCTGACGAGCGCGGGCGTCTACGGCAAGCTGGTGACGGACATCACCCTGAAATTCGATCCCGCAACGCACAAGCTGCTGGGCAAGCAGGCCAGCAACCTGATCGTCCAGTCGCCCGCCTACACGTCGGCCAAGGGCGAGGTGCCGAACCAGCCCGCCTTCCCGCAGTTCCAGCCGCGCGCCGACGTCGCCGCCTATATCCAGCGTTACAAGGACGCCTCGCTGCACCTCGTCGCGCGGCCGGTGGGCAAGCTTTCCGGCCCGGCGGGCAAAGTCGAGGAAAAGGGCGTCGGCAAGGGCGGCGAACTTGGCAACCTGATCGCGGATTCGCAGCTCGCCGCCAGCCGCAAGGCCGGGGCCGAGATCGCCTTCGTCAATCCCTATGGCATCCGCACTTCGCTGATCCCGGCGGCGGACGGCACTGTGACCTTCGGCCAGATCTACGCGGTCGAGCCGTTCAACAACGAGATCGTCACCCTGTCGCTGACCGGCGCCCAGCTCCGCGCGACGCTGGAGCAGGGCCTCGACGACAGCGGCGACAAGCAGATTCTCGCGCCCAGCCAGGGCGTGCGCGTGGCCTTCGACATGCGCCGCCCCTCGGGTTCGCGGATCACCGCACTGACGCTGGACGGCAAGCCGCTCGCCCCGGCCCGGACCTACCGCATCAGCGTGGTGAACTTCCTGGCCGAAGGCGGCGACGGCTTCAGCGGCTTCATCGCGGGCACCGACCGCGTCCATGGCGCCATCGACCTCGACGCTCTGGAAGACTGGCTCTCGGCTGTGCCGGTGCGCCAGCTGCCGGAAGAGGACCGGACGCCGGAAGCGCGCTGACTTTTGCTAGAGGGGGCGATTGCCGCCCCCTCACGGTGATCAGCCAAACAGCCAGTGGCCGAGCAGGCGGTTGAACGGAAAGGTAAAGAATCCCGCGATCAGCAGGGCGCCGATGATGAGGCCGCGCACGGTGCGGCGGTGACGGGCGGCATTGTGCCGCCGCGCCGCCAGCACCAGCACCGGCACCATGACCAGCGTGAACAGCGAGAGGAGATGGATGAGGCTGAACCGCCCCGGCCCGCCCATGTGGATGAACAGACTGTCCAGCGCGGTCAGCATCATCGCCCCGCTCCAGACATATCCATAGACCCGGTGCCGGGTATCGCCGCGCCGCCGCCAGAGCAGCACCGGCGTCAAGACCAGCGCGGTCAGGATCGTCAGGAGATGGAGCCAGATGATCATGGGCACGCGCGCCCATTCGTTCATCCCGCGCAGCAGGGCGGCGAAAATGAAGGCCAGCATCACCACGGCCAGAAAACCGAGCGCCCGTTCCAGCCTGTCCGGCCCGCGCAAGTCCTGCGCCGTGACACCCCGCACTGCCGTCGCCCCCGACGGCGCTACCGCTGCTTCGCTCATTCTGCCCCCTGTCGCCTCGTCAGAACCCCGCGCCTTGCGGCCATTGCGGCCCGGTCACGCCCATGACCTTGAACAGGGTTCCCATCTGATCGTCGTTGATAAGCCGATCTTTTGCCCGCTGGATAGTCTCCGCGTGATGCGGCGCAGTGGCGACGAGATGGGCGGCACGCATCTCGATGCCCAGCGCGCGCAGGAACTCGCCCTGCGTCACCGTGCCCTGCCATGTCGCGCCTTCGTTCGCCGCGATCTCCGCCAGGATCGCGAAATCGACGAGGCAGGTGAGGTCCGCCTCGCCCGGCATCGCAAAGGGATCGACCTTGGTATGCGCGCGCAGCGCCTGCAAGGTGGAGCCGGTCTGCGGCGCGGTATAGCCGTAGTCGATCAGCAGCGCCGCGCCGCCCTGCGCCGCGAACCTTGCGGCCAGTTCGTGCATGACCGCAGCGGCGCCGGGGCAGGTTTCCAGCAGCGTGCTTTCCGGCGCATCCTTCAGCGCATCGGGCACGGCGGCGTCCATCGGCTTGTCCCCGGCGACGGGGCGGAAGCGGTCCTCCGCCCAGTCCACCATGCGCTCGCGCCAGCCTTCGGCGGTCTTCACTAGCTGGCGCACCGGCAGCGCATCGAGGAATTCGTTGCCGACCACCAGCAGCGGCGCGTCGGTGGGCACGCTGCCGAGATCGTGATGCCACTGCGCCTGCGGCACGGCCTCGGCCTGGAGCGCCCGCAGCGCCTGCGAGCCTTCGACGAAGTGCACGTGCGGCTCCAGCCCCACCCGCTTCATCGAACGCAGCGCGTCACGCGCCAGAGTGCCGCGCCCCGGTCCCATCTCGACGTAATGGACCGGCTGCGGGCTCCCAGCCCGCACCCAGATATCGGCCAGCCACAGCCCGACGAGTTCGCCGAACATCTGGCTGATCTCGGGGGCAGTGATGAAGTCGCCGTCCGCGCCGAACGGGTCCTTGTCGGCATAGTAGCGGGCGTTCGATTCGCCCATGTAGTGCAGCAGCGAGATCGGCCCGTAATTGGCTATCAGCCGCTGGAACACGGTCGAGAGCGGTTCGGCATTGGACATGGGATTACGCAGTAATCGGGCGGACGGTGGCCAGCGCCGGCTTGGCAAGCGCGCGGGCGATCAGCACCAGGCCGAGCAGGATCAGCGGGATCGTCAGCCACTGGCCCATCGACAGGCCGGTGCGGGCGGCGAAGTCCTGCAGCTGGGCGTCCGGCTCGCGGAAGAACTCCACGGTGAAGCGCGCGCAGGCGATCCCGGTGGTGAAGAAGCCGACCAGCAGGCCCGGACGGAACCGCGAACGGGTCTTCCAGAACAGACTGAGCATCACGACGATCATCAGCAGGCCTTCGAGGCCGGCTTCGTAGAGCTGGCTCGGGTGGCGCGGCAGCGGTCCGGCGTCGGGGAAGACCATGGCCCAGGGCAGGTTCGGATCGGTGACGACCCGGCCCCACAGCTCGCCGTTCACGAAGTTGGCGAGGCGGCCGAACAGCATGCCGAAGGGCACGCAGACCGAAACGTAGTCGGCCACCCGCAGGAAATCGAGGTTCCCGCGCCACGAGACCCAGATCATCGCCAGCAGCACGCCGATCAGGCCCCCGTGGAAACTCATGCCGCCGTGCCAGAGCGAAACCAGCGCGCCCGGATCGCTCCAGAGGCTGGGAATGCCGGTGTCGCCGCCGGTGTAGAACGTCGCATAGCCCAGGCGTCCGCCCAGGATGATGCCGATCGTGCAATAAAAGAACAGGTCGTCGGCATGGCGCTGCGCCAGCGGCGCGCCGGGCGACTTGATCATGCGCGAGAGGTGCCAGTAGCCGAGCATGATGCCCGCCAGATAGGCCAGCGAATACCAGCGCAGTTCGAAGCTGCCGATCCGGAACAGGTAGTTCTTGAGGCCCAGGTTGACCCAGTAGATCGGCTGATGCGCCTCTGCGGCGGCGGCTGCGGCAAGTGCTGTCAGGGACAAGTGCTCGACCTCGTAAATTCTCGTAAGGTCGCCGGGCCGGACGGCTCAGCGGGGCTTTGCGGGCCTTCTGGCATAGGCTGCGGGGCGATGGTAGGCCGGATTTTGCCAAGGCCCCGCAAAATCGGCGGGCGGAAGCAAGCGCGCTGTTCCCCTCAAGCCGTTGAATGTCTAGATATCGCTCGACATGAGCGTGATCCGCATCCCTTCGCCCCGTTCCGTGATCGACCGCCGCGCGCTGGTCGAGACCATCGAAGCCGTCGTCGCCGAGACCGGCGCCGCCAAGGGTCGCAAGCGGGTGGTCGAACTCCTGCGCGAGGCGCTGGAACAGGGCCGCGCCGAGATCGCCCGCCGCCTCGTGGAAAAGCCCTCCGCCGGGCACGAAGTGGCGGAAGCGCAGGCCTATCTGGTCGACCAGTTGCTGCGGATCATTCACGATCACGTCTCCACCCATGTCTATCCGGCGATGAACCGATCAAAGGGCGAGCGTCTTTCGATCATCGCCGTCGGCGGCTACGGACGCGGCGAGATGGCGCCCCATTCCGACGTCGACCTCGCCTTCCTCACCCCGATCAAGCAGACCGCCTGGTGCGAGCAGGTGATCGAGGCGATGCTCTACTTCCTCTGGGACCTCGGCCTCAAGATCGGCCATTCCAGCCGCTCGGTGGACGACATGGTGCGGATGAGCCGCTCCGACCTCACCATCCGCACCGCCATGCTGGAGGGCCGCTACGTCTGGGGCGACCAGGATCTCTACGAGGACGTGCGCGCGCGCTTCTGGAAGGACGTCGTCGCCGGGACCGAGCGCCAGTTCGTGGTCGAGAAACTGGCCGAGCGCGAGGAACGCCACAAGCGCATGGGCGACAGCCGCTATGTCGTCGAACCGAATGTGAAGGAAGGCAAGGGCGGCCTGCGCGACCTCCACACGCTCTACTGGATCGGCAAATATATCCACAAGGTCCGCGATCCCAGCGAACTGGTGGACGTGGGCCTGCTGACCCACAAGGAATACCGCGCCTTCCGCCGCGCCGAGAACTTCTTCTGGGCAGTGCGCTGTCACCTCCACACGATCACCCGCCGCGCCGAGGACCGCCTGACCTTCGACCTCCAGCGCGAAGTGGCGGCGCGGATGAACTATTCCGACCGCCCCGGAAAGAGCGCGGTGGAGAGGTTCATGCAGATGTTCTTCCTCCAGGCGAAGATGGTCGGCACCCTGACCGGCGTGTTCCTCGCCCAGCTCGACGACCAGTTCGCCAAGCGCCAGCCGCGCGGGCTGCTGGCCGGATTCCGGGCGCGGCCGCGCTCGGTCAAGGGCTACAAGGTGTTCGGGGGACGTATCATGGCGCCCGGCGAGACTTGGTTCGAGGCCGATCCGGTACGCCTGATCGAGATCTTCGTCATCGCCGACCGCGAAGGGCTGGAAATCCATCCCGAGACCATGCGCCTCGTCTCCCGCGACGCCGCCCTCATCCGCGAGGAGGTGCGCCGAGACCCGCGCGCCAACGAGCTGTTCATGGAACTGCTCACCAGCCGCAACAACCCGGAAACGGCGCTGCGCTCGTTCAACGAGGCGGGCGTTTTCGGCCGCTTCGTCACCGAATTCGGCCGCGTCAACGCGCAGATGCAGTTCGACATGTACCACCACTACACGGTGGACGAGCACACGATCCGCGCCATCGGCCTGATCTCCCGCATCGAGAAGGGCGAGCTGAAGCAGGACCATCCGCTCAGCCACGAGATCATCCACAAGGTCCGCTCGCGCCGCGCGCTTTACGCGGCGGTCCTGCTGCACGACATCGCCAAGGGCCGCGGCGGCGACCATTCCGAGATCGGCGCCGAGATCGCCCTGAAGCTCTGCCCGCGTTTCGGGCTGGACGAGGAAGAGACTGAACTCGTCTCGTGGCTGGTGCTGCACCACCTCGTGCTCTCCGCCACCGCCTTCAAGCGCGACCTGTCGGATGCCAAGACGATCACCGATTTCGTCGAACTCGTGCAATCGGTGGACCGCCTGCGGCAACTGACGCTGCTGACCATCGTCGATATCCGCGCGGTCGGCCCCGGCACCTGGAACTCGTGGAAGCGCCAGCTCATCGGCGAACTCTACGGCGCCTCCGAGGAGCGCCTGCGGCTCGGCCATGTCGAATTCGGGCGCGAGAAGCGCGTCGCCGCGAAGAAGGCCATCGTTGCCGGCAGCGCCGAGGAGAATGCCGCGCTTGTCGAGGAGCTGGCAGCGCAATTCGCCGATTCCTACTGGATCGCCGAGCAGGAAGACGTCATCGCCAAGAACCTGGCGCAATTCCATGCCTCACAGGACGAACCCCTCTCGATCGCGACCGAGTACTATCCGGCACGCGGGGCCACGCTCGTCACCGTCATCGCCTCGGACCACCCCGGCCTGTTCTACCGCATCGCCGGCGGCATCCATCTCGCGGGTGGCAACATCATCGACGCGCGCATCCATACGAGTCGCACCGGCCGCGCGGTGGACAACTTCCTGGTGCAGGACCCGCTCGGACGGCCCTTCATGGAGGAAACCCAGCTTGCCCGCCTGCGCTCCTCGATCGAGAATGCGCTGGCCAACCGCATCAAGATCCTGCCCCAGCTCGTCGCCCGCCCCGATGCCCGCCCCCGCGCCGATGCCTTCGAAGTACGGCCCCGCGTGCTGGTGGACAACAAGGCCTCGAATCGCCTCACCGTCGTCGAGGTCAATGCCCGCGACCGCCCGGCGCTGCTCAACCGGCTGGCCCATGCGCTGTTCGAATCGAAGCTCATGGTCCACTCCGCCCATATCGCGACGTATGGCGAACGCGCGGCGGATACCTTCTACGTCACCGATCTGCTGGGCGAGAAGCTGACCTCATCCAGCCGGATCAAGGCTCTGGAACGCCGCCTGCTGGAAGCGGCCAGCGAGGGCAGCCTGACGGAAGTGGCGGCGTAACACGTATTCCGTGCAAGGCCTGCCGCACACTACGCGTCACAATACACACGTCATCCTGAACCAAGTTCAGGATGACGAGGGTAAGACCGCGAGAAAAGTTCCTGCAAAATCTCGCCAATAAACAGTTGAAAGCGCGCGCCAACGGTCCCACTTGTTGCATCGCAACATCCACCATGCGCAGGACCCTGCCCATGAATGCCGATAGCGCCGCCGTTTCGTCCCCGTTTTCGAACGCACCGCAGTCGGTGCTCGTGCTTCAGGGCGGAGGCGCGCTCGGCGCCTACCAGGCCGGAGTCTACGAAGCGCTCACCGCCGAAGGCCACGCGCCGGACTGGGTGACCGGCATCTCGATCGGCGCGATCAATGCCGCGATCATCGCCGGCAATGCGCCCGAGGAACGCGTCGGGAAGCTGCGCGCCTTCTGGGACGGGGTCAGCCACGAGTTGCTCTACCGGCTCGACGCCGGAAACGGCTTCGCCCGCCGCGCCTTCAACGAGACTTCCGCCGCCCTTGCCGCGACCTTCGGCGTGCCAGGCTTCTTCACCCCGCGCCTGCCGGTGCCGCTGCCCGAATGGCCGGACGAACTCGGCCGCCTGAGCTTCTACGACACCGCCCCACTGCGCCAGACCCTGCTGAACCTCGTCGATTTCGATCGCATCAACCGGGGCGAAACCCGCTTCTCGGTCGGCGCGGTCAACATGATGACCGGCAATTTCGTCTATTTCGACAACCAGAGCGAAAACGGGCAGAACGAACGCAGGATCGGTCCCGAGCACATCATGGCCAGCGGCGCCCTGCCCCCCGGCTTCCCGCCGGTCGAGATCGACGGCGAGTGGTACTGGGACGGCGGCCTCGTCTCCAACACCCCGCTGCAATACGTGCTCGACAACCGCAGCCCTTGCGAGATGACGGTGTTCCAGGTGGACCTGTTCCCCTCGCGCGGGGCCGTACCCAAGACCATGGCCGACATCGCCCAGCGGGAAAAGGACATCCGCTTCTCCAGCCGCACGCGCCTCAACACCGACTTGTCCAAGCGCCTCCAGGACATGCGCGCCGCCGCCCAGCGGCTCTCCCACAAGCTGCCGCCCGAACTGCGGGACGATCCCGACCTGCACCAGTTGCTCGGCTGCCGCCCGGCAGGCGCCGTGGCGGTGATGCACCTCATCAACCGCCCGCGCGGCTACGAGACCATGTCGAAGGACTACGAGTTCTCCCGCATGACCGTAACCGAGCACTGGAAAGCCGGAAAGGCCGACGCGCACTCTTCGCTGCGCGATGCACGCTGGACCGATCGTCAACTCAAACCCGACGAAATCATGACGTTCGACCTCGCGGGCACGCGCGCGAAGAGGCCGAACAACGAGGAGTAGGTGAATGAAACTGAAGGACAAGGCCTGCATCGTCACCGGCGCCGCCAGCGGCATCGGCAACGCCATCGCCCATAAATACGCCTCTGCAGGGGGCAAGGTGGCCATCGCCGACCTCAACCTCGAAGCCGCCCGGAAGGCCGCCGACGACATCAAGGCCAAGTACGGCACCGAGGCCCTTGCGGTCGCCATGGACGTGACCAGCGAGGACCAGGTGAACGCGGGCGTCGCCCAGGTGGTCGAGGCCTGGGGCACGGTGGACGTGCTCGTCTCCAACGCCGGCATCCAGATCGTCAATCCGGTCGAGAATTTCGCCTATGCCGACTGGAAGAAGATGCTGGCGATCCACCTCGACGGCGCCTTCCTCACGTCCAAGGCCGTGCTGCCGCACATGTACGCGCAGAAATCCGGCTCGATCATCTTCATGGGCTCGGTCCATTCCAAGGAAGCGAGCCCGCTGAAAAGCGCCTACGTCACCGCCAAGCACGGCCTGCTCGGCCTATCGCGCGTGATCGCCAAGGAAGGCGGCAGGAAGGGCGTGCGCTCCAACGTGATCTGCCCCGGCTTCGTGCGCACCCCGCTGGTGGACAAGCAGATTCCCGAACAGGCCAAGGAACTCGGCATTTCCGAAGAGGAAGTGGTGAGCCGCGTGATGCTGGGCCAGACCGTGGACGGCGAGTTCACCACCGTGGACGACATCGCCGAAGTGGCGCTGTTCTTCGCCGGGTTCGAAACCAATGCGCTGACCGGGCAGTCGCTGGTGGCGAGCCATGGGTGGTTCATGGAGTAAGAACGGAAGGGATAAAAGCAGGGGAGCATAGCCCCCCCTGCACCCCCATTACCGTCTAGATCACGCGGACCAACAGCGTCGGGCGCCCATGGCGGCGTCGGGAGACATATGGGCTGCGCCGCAAGGAGCGCAGAACCGATAGGTGGCGCGCAACGTCGACATTCCGAGGGTTCGGGGGATCTCCTGAGCTTGTCGAAGGGCCCCGGGTCTTCTCTGTTCTTATCCTGCCACGACCTTCAACCGCGCCAGAGCCTCATCCCGCCCGATCAGCGGCAGTAGCGCGCCCATATCCGGCCCGTGCTCCATCCCGGTAAGCGCCAGACGCAGCGGCAGGAACAGTGCCTTGCCCTTGCGCCCGGTAGCGTCCTTGAGCGCGCCGGTCAGCGCCTTCCACACGCCTTGGCTCCATTCGAGGCTCGCCAGAACCCCGACCGCCTGCGCCAGATAGGCCCGGTCCTCGTCGGCCTGCGCCGGAGCCTCGATCGGGCCGATGACCACGCGCCACCAGTCATGGGCCTCGTGGACGTGCGAAAGGTTGGGACGAATCGTTTGCCACGCGCCCTCGTCCATTTCCTCGGGCAGGCGTTCGGAAACCGCCGCAAACGGCAGGGCGTGGACCACGGCGGCATTGACGCGCTCCAGTTCCGCCTCGTCGAATCGCGCGGGCGCGCGGCCGAAGCGGGTGAGGTCGAACGCCGCCGCCAATGCCTCGGCGTCCAGCGAGGGATCGACCGGGTCGCTGGTGCCGAGGCGTCCGAGCAGCGCGACGACGGCCTGCGGCTCGATGCCGATATCGCGGAAATGCGCAACGCCCAGCGAGCCGAGGCGCTTGGAGAGCTTGCCCTCGGTGCCGACCAGCAGCGCCTCGTGCGCGAAGGCGGGGACCGGCGCGCCAAGTGCGGTGAACATCTGGACTTGCGCGGCGGTGTTGGAAACGTGGTCCTCGCCGCGCAGGATCCGGGTCACGCCCATGTCCACGTCGTCGATGGCGGAAGGCAGCATGTAGAGCCACGAGCCGTCGGCGCGGCGAATCACCGGGTCGCTCATCTGGGCGGCGTCGAACTTCTGGGGGCCACGAATGCCGTCCTCCCAGGCGATCGGCTCGTCATGATCGAGCAGGAAGCGCCAGTGCGGCAAGTCTCCGGCGGCGATCTTCGCGGCCTTATCCTCTTCGGTGAGCCGCAGCGCGCCGCGATCGTAGATCGGCGGGAGGCCGCGCCCGAGCAGCACCTTGCGCTTCAGTTCCAGTTCCTGCGGCGTCTCCCAGCAGGGATAGACGCGGCCGGCCGCCTTCAGGCGCTCGAATTCGCGTTCGTAGAGCGCGAAGCGGGCCGACTGACGCTCCTCGCCGCTCCAGGCGATGCCGAGCCAGGCGAGGTCGGCATGGATGCCCGCGACATATTCCTCCTTCGAGCGCGCCGCGTCGGTGTCGTCGATGCGCAGCAGGAACGTGCCGCCCGCCTGTTTGGCGAGCAGCCAGTTGTGCAGCGCCGTGCGGATGTTGCCGACGTGGAGGTGCCCGGTGGGCGAGGGAGCGAAGCGCGTTACGGTCATGCCCCGCGCGTTACGGCGCACGGGGCATGAGGTCAATTTCGGCGCGCGAAAACCGCCTTGGCCGCCAGCGCCGCGAAGCCCGCCAGCAGGCCCCAGAAAGCGGAGCCGATGCCCAGCAGCGAAACGCCCGAAGCGGTCGCGGCGAACGTCAGGATCGCAGCGTCGCGCTCGGTCTTCTCGACCAGCATGTTCTCTACCGCGCCCGAGAGCGGAGCGATCAGCGCGATTCCGGTGAAGGCGGCGATGGCGGACTTGGGCATCGTCAGGAAGAATTGTACCAGCGGCGCCGAGAACAGCGCCAGCGCCAGGTAGAACGCGGCATAGATCAGGCCGACCGTCCAGCGGCGCCCCTGATCGGGGTGCGCGTCGGAACTCGTACAGATCGCCGCCGTGATCGCCGCAAGATTGACCCCGTGCGCGCCGAAGGGTGCGAGCAGCATCGTCGCGAGACCGGTGCCCAGCAGCAGGGGCTGCGGCTTCGGCTCATAACCGGCGGTCCGCAGCACGACGAGGCCCGGCAGGTTCTGCGAGACCAGCGTGACGAGGAACAGCGGCACGCCGATGCTGGCCACGGCTTTGAGGTCGAAAGTGGGCGTGACCGGCGCCAACCCGCCGAGCAACGCGGTGGGCGCGAATCCGGCCACGTCGCCGCGCAGGAGCACCACCGCCACGCCGGAGACCAGCACCAGCAGCAGCGCGTAGAGCGGGAAGCGTTGCCGGGCGATCACGAAGACCAGCAGCAGGACCACCACCAGCAGCGCGTCGGTCTGTAGCGTGCGGAACAGTTGCAGGCAGAACGGCAGCAGCACGCCTGCCAACATCGCCGAGGCAACCGAAGCAGGGATTCGCGCAGCGAGACGTCCCAGTGCGGGCACCAGCCCCAGCAGACACATAAGGCCCGCAGCCGCGAGGAAGGCGCCGATCGCGACCGGCCAGGTAACCGCGCCGGTGCTCGCGGCCAGCAGCGCTGCGCCAGGCGTCGACCATGCCAGCACGACCGGCATCCGCATCCACAGCGAGAGAATCGCTCCGGGCACGGCGATGCCGAGACAAAGTGCGGTGACGGCCGAACCGACTTGCCCAGCCTCGGCCCCGAGCGCCTGCATGGCCTGGACGACGAGAGCAACAGTTCCGCCGAACCCGATGAGGGCGGCAATCAGCGCGGAAGTCCAGGAGGCGAGCGGCGGAAGGCGAGACAGCATGGCCGCGCTATGGGGAGATTTGCCGCCGAAGGAAAGATGCCGCCGCAAGGAAGCAACAGCTCTGCCTTCGAACACCAAGGCTCTGAATTTTCGTGAGTTTGAAGGAGATGGTGGAGCCTAGCGGGATCGAACCGCTGACCTCCTGCATGCCATGCAGGCGCTCTCCCAGCTGAGCTAAGGCCCCGTCCATTTCAGCGGATCGCACCTGGGTGGGCGGTCCGGTCCCGCGCACTTCGGCGTGGGAGGCAGCCCTCTAGATCGCCTTTTTCGATCTGACAAGAGAAACATTCACGTCATTCGAAAGTTTATCGGGATACTGCGCGCGTGCGGAGATCGAGCGGCCCGGAAACGGTATTTCGCCGGGTTCATCGCAGCGAAATCTCCTCCGGCGCAGTCAAGCAAAAGAGGCAATGCAAAGGTGCTAAACGGGAGAGCGATCATGATTCGCAAGTTGATGGCCGTTGCCGCAGTCGCCGGGCTTCTGGCAGCTACCCCCTCGATGGCGGCACCCTGCCGCGACGCCAAGGGCAAGTTCATCCCCTGCAAGACCGTGACGACCAAGAAGACCACCACCAAGGTCACGACCATGACCGTAAAGGGCAAGGACGGCAAATGCCGCTTCACCTCCGGCCCGAAGAAGGGTCAGTTCACCAAGTGCCCCTGAACATGTGATGCGTCTCGGGGGCTTGCCCGGCGGGCTCCCGAAGCACTGGCCCCAAAAGCACTGAACGCGGAATTCGGGCAATAAAAAACCCTCCCGGAGGGGAGGGCTTTTTCCGTCTCGGACGGACTTTCCGTGATTCCCCCGAAAGGGCGGAAAGCAACTGGGGGCCGGCAGACCTGAAAGGTCGGTGCGCAGCCCCCGGCCGGATTACTCGGCAGCCGCGGTGGCTTCTTCGGTAGCCGCTTCGGTGGTAGCAGCCAGAGTTTCCTCGGGCAGGGTCTCAACCGACTCGGTAGCAGCTTCGGTGGGCTTTTCGCCACCGCAAGCAGCGAGCGACAGAGCGGCAGCCGACGCGAACGCGGCAAAAGCAATCTTCTTCATGCGAATCCCCTTGCATTGTTTGGCGCATAGGCCAACGCTTGCAGGCAAGCCTGCGGTGCCATTCTTTAGACGAGACATTGGACCAACGCAAATGGGAAGTAAGGGGTCGTAAACCCCCGGAAATCCTAGGGCTTGCACACATATAAAGATATCTTTATATGCCAACCCATGCAAATCGACCCCCTCCTGAGGGCTCTCTCCGAGCCGACGCGACTGCGCATCATGCGCCTGCTCGCGCATATGGAACTCGCGGTCGGAGAGCTTGCCCAGGTGCTCGGACAGAGCCAGCCGCGAGTCTCCCGGCACGTGAAGATCCTGTGCGACGCAGGCCTTGCGCAGCGCCGCAAGGAAGGCAGCTGGGTGTTCCTGCGTAGCGCGGTGAAGGAAAAGAGCGAGCCACCGATGGGCGCCGCCGCCGCACAGCTCCTGACCGTGGCCGAGCGCGACGACCCCGCCTTTTCCGCCCGCTGCACCGAGGATCGCCGCCAGCTCGCCGCGATTCGCGAGGCGCGTGAGGCCAGCGCCCAGGCCTATTTCGCCAGCCACGCCGAGGAGTGGGACACCCTGCGCCAGCTTCACGGCGCCGACGGCCCGGTCGAATCGGCCCTGCTGGCGTCGTTCGGCCGCCAGAAGCTGGGCGCCCTGCTCGATGTCGGCACCGGCACCGGTCGTATGGCCGAACTGCTTGCTAGCAAGGCCGGGCATGTCACCGCGCTCGACAAAAGTCCGGACATGTTGCGGATCGCGCGCGCCCGCTTGCAATCTTTGCCTGCGGACAAAGTCGCGCTGCTCCAGGGCGACTTCACCGCGCTGCCCTTCGTGCCCGCCAGCTTCGACACCGTGCTGTTCCATCAGGTCCTGCACTATGCGCAGGACCCCGGCGTGGTGCTGGGCGAAGCCGCGCGCGTCACCCGTGAGGGCGGACGCATCGCCGTGGTCGATCTCGCCGCGCACGACCGCGAGGACTTGCGCGAACGCCATGCCCACGCCCGCCTCGGCTTTGCCGACGAGCAGATGGAATCGCTGCTGACGGAAGCCGGATTCGCCTCCGAACCGTCCGTTTCACTGCCCGGCGACCCGCTTACCGTGAAAATCTGGACGGGCCGCCGCCTGCCAGTCCCCGAGATTCCGGCCACCGAGATTCAAGACAGAAAGACCCAGCTCCCATGACTTTTGCCGAACGACCGGTCTCCGCCCCGCGCTTCGAGGACCTGCCGGGCGACATTTCCGTCTCCTTCGAGTTCTTCCCGCCCAAGACGGAGAAGATGGAGGAACAGCTCTGGGATGCGATCACCCAGCTTGCCCCGCTGGCGCCCAGCTTCGTCTCGGTAACTTACGGCGCGGGCGGTTCGACTCGCGAGCGCACCCATTCCACCGTGTCGCGGCTGGTGCGCGAGACCGATCTGGTTCCGGCCGCTCACCTCACTTGCGTCGGCGCCAGCAAAGGCGAGATCGCCGAGATCGCCGACCAGTACTGGGAAGCGGGCGTGCGCCACATCGTTGCCCTGCGCGGCGATCCGCCGCCGAGCAGCGGCGGCGTGTTCACCCCGCACTCGCAGGGCTATACCGGTGCCGCCGATCTCGTGGCCGGGCTGAAGGCGCGCCATGACTTCGACATCTCGGTAGCCGCCTATCCCGAAATCCACCCCGAAGCGGCCAGTCTGGAAGCCGACCTCGACAACCTGAAGCGCAAGCTCGATGCCGGTGCCAACCGCGCGATCACGCAGTTCTTCTTCTCGACCGACGCCTATTTCCGCTTCCTCGACAAAGTGCTCGCCGCCGGAATCACGGCGCCGATCCTGCCCGGCATCATGCCGGTGACGAGCTTCGCCGCGATCCGCCGCATGTCGGGCAATACCGAGATTCCGGGCTGGCTGGAGACGATGTTCGAGGGTCTCGACGAGCGCCCCGGCCCGCGCGCACTGGTCGCCGCGGTCGCCGCCGCCGATCTCTGCCGCCGTCTCTACGAGGGCGGCGTGCGCGATTTCCACTTCTACACGCTCAACCGCGCCGAGCAGGCCTATGCGATCTGCCAGCTTCTGGGCCTGCGTCCGAAGCCGGACGCCTGAGCGGACTTGTATAACGACCGTTCGTGCAGCAAGGCGCGCGCGAACGGTCAGCCAAAATGACCTTTAGCCCTCGTCAGGGCTGATCGGGGATTACGACAATGAGTGCCAGAGAACAGTTCCTCGCCGAAGCGGCCAAGCGCATCCTCATCACGGACGGCGCTTTCGGCACCGAAATCCAGCGCTGGAAGCTCAGCAAAGCGGATTATGCGGGCGACCTCGGCCTCTCCCACGACCAGAAGGGCAACAACGACATCCTCGCGCTGACCAAGCCCGAAGTGCCCGAATCGATCCACCGCGCCTACTTCGAGGCCGGGGCCGACATCGCCGAAACCAACACTTTCTCGGCCAATCGCATCAGCCAGGCCGACTATGGCGCCGAGCACCTCGTGCGCGAGATCAACCTCGAATCGGCGAAGCTCGCCCGCCGTCTCGCTGACGAATACCAGGCCAAGGATGGGCGCCCGCGCTTCGTGGCAGGCGCGATCGGACCGACCAACAAGACGCTCTCGCTCAGCCCCGACGTCAACGATCCGGGTTACCGCGAGATCGACTGGGACGAACTGGTCGATGTCTACAGGGAACAGGCGGCCGCCCTGGTCGAAGGCGGCGCCGACTTCATCCTGATCGAGACGGTGTTCGACACGCTCAACGCCAAGGCCGGGATCATGGCCGTGCGCCACCTCGAAGCCGAGCTGGGCCGCGAAGTGCCGATCATGATGTCGATGACACTGACCGACCTGTCGGGCCGCAATCTCTCCGGCCACACGGTCGAGGCGTTCTGGCACGCGGTACGTCATGCCAAGCCGGTGACGATCGGGCTGAACTGCTCGTTCGGCGCCACCCAGCTGCGCCCGCATGTGAAGACGCTGTCCGAACTCGCCGACACGCTGATCATGATCTACCCGAACGCGGGCCTCCCCAACGAACTGGGCGCCTATGACGAAATGCCCGAGACCACGGCGGGCTTCGTCGGCGAATGGGCGGTCGCAGGACAGGTCAACGTGCTGGGCGGCTGCTGCGGCTCGACGCCGGACCACATCGCCGCCATGGCGCAGAAAGTCGCGGGCCTGCCGCCGCGCCATCTGCCCCGACTCGAACCCGTCACCCGCCTCGCCGGTCTCGAACCCTTCACGATGGTCGGCTGAAAGCCATGACCGAATTCCCCATCTGGCGCATCCGCCCCGCCACGGTCGACGATGCCGATGCGCTCTCGCTCGTGGCTTCCGCGACCTTCCTCGAAAGTTTCGCGGGGCTGGTCGACGGCGGCGGGATCGTCGCCCATTGCCTGAAGCAGCACTCGGCGGAAAACTACCGCAAGTACCTGACCAAAGGCGCGAAGGCCTGGCTGGCGGAAGTCGAGCCGGGCCATGCGCCGGTCGGCTATGCGCTGATCTGTGATCCCGAGCTGGAACTCGCGCAAGAGGGCGATCTCGAACTGAAGCGCATCTATCTGCTCTCGCGCTTCCAGGGCTCGATGATCGCGAGCACCATGATGCGAACCGTGCGCGACGCCGCGCTGGCCGCTGGCTGGAAGCGGCTGCTGCTGGGCGTGAAGAACGACAACCACCGCGCCCTCGCCTTCTACGCCAAGCACGGCTTCGAGACGATCGGCACCCGGACTTTCGACGTCGGCGGCAAGACCTATGACGACTATGTGCTCGCCCTGAGCCTCGCGAACTGATTCAACGAGAACGACAGACCATGACCTCGATTCATTCCGGCGCCCGTTTCGTCAATATCGGCGAGCGCACCAACGTCACCGGCTCGGCGAAGTTCAAGAAGCTCGTCATGGCGGGCGACTATCCCGCCGCCATCGAAGTCGCCCGCCAGCAGGTGGAGAACGGCGCGCAGGTGATCGACGTCAACATGGACGAAGGTCTGCTCGACGCCGTCCACGCGATGACGACTTACCTCAAGCTGATCACCGCCGAGCCCGACATCGCCCGCGTGCCGGTGATGATCGACAGCTCCAAGTGGGACGTGATCGAAGCGGGCCTGAAATGCGTGTCGGGCAAGCCGATCGTCAACTCGATCTCGATGAAGGAAGGCGTCGAGCCGTTCCTGGCCCAGGCGCGCAAGTGCATGGAATACGGGGCCGCCGTGGTCGTCATGGCCTTCGACGAAACCGGCCAGGCCGACACCCGCGAACGCAAGATCGAGATCTGCTCGCGCGCCTACCAGCTGCTGACCGGCATCGGCTTCCCGCCCGAGGACATCATCTTCGACCCCAACGTCTTCGCGGTCGCCACCGGCATCGAGGAGCACGACCGCTACGGGCTGGACTTCATCGAGGCGGTGGTGGAAATCCGCAAGGCCTGCCCGCATGTCCACTTCTCGGGCGGCCTCTCCAATCTTTCGTTCTCGTTCCGCGGCAACGAGACGGTGCGCCGGGCGATGCATTCGGTGTTCCTCTACCACGCGATCCCCGCCGGGCTGGACATGGCGATCGTCAATGCCGGCCAGCTCGACGTCTACGACCAGATCGACCCCGCCCTGCGCGAGGCCTGCGAAGACGTCATCATGATGCGCCGCCCCGGCGTCGGCGAGGACGGCAAGACCTCCACCGAACGCCTGATCGAGCTCGCCGAGAGCTTCAAGGGCAAGGACACCGTCGCCGAGAAGGCCGCCGAGGAATGGCGCGGCTGGGACGTGGTGAAGCGCATCGAACATGCGCTGGTGCGCGGCATCGATGCCTATGTGGTCGAGGATACCGAGGAAGCCCGCGCCGCGATCCAGGCGCGCGGCGGACGCCCCATCGAAGTGATCGAAGGTCCGCTGATGGGCGGCATGAACGTAGTCGGCGACCTGTTCGGCTCGGGCAAGATGTTCCTGCCCCAGGTCGTGAAGTCCGCGCGCGTGATGAAAAAGGCCGTCGCCCACCTGATTCCCTTCATCGAGGCGGAAAAGGACGCAGGCGCCAAGGCCAAGGGCCGCATCATCATGGCCACCGTCAAGGGCGACGTCCATGACATCGGCAAGAACATCGTCGGCGTCGTGCTCCAGTGCAACGGCTACGAAGTGATCGACCTCGGCGTCATGGTGCCGTGGTCGAAGATCCTCGAATCCGCGAACGAGAACGATGCCGACATCATCGGCCTCTCCGGCCTCATCACCCCCTCGCTCGACGAGATGGTGACCGTGGCCGAGGAAATGCAGCGCGCGGAGATGACCATCCCGCTGCTGATCGGCGGCGCCACCACCTCCAAGGTCCACACCGCCCTCCGCATCGATCCGGCTTACAAGGGACCGGTCGTCCATGTGCTTGACGCCAGCCGCGCGGTCGGCGTCGCCTCGCAGCTGCTGTCCGACACCCAGGCCGAGCCTTTCGTCGCCTCGGTGGCGAACGAATACGAGAAGGTCCGGGTTGCCCGCGAGGGCAAGGGCCAGAGCGAGCTGCTCGGCATCGCCGACGCCCGCGCCAATGCCTTCGCGCCCGACTTCGCGCAGAAGCCCGGCGCCCCGCTCCAGCCCGGTCTCCATGTCTTCGCGGACTGGGACCTCGAGGAACTGGTCGAGACCTTCGACTGGACTCCGTTCTTCCGCGCCTGGGAACTCGCGGGCAACTACCCCGCCATCCTCGACGATGAAGTAGTGGGCGAAAGCGCCCGCAGCCTCTTCGCCGATGCCAAGGCGATGCTTGCGAAGATCGTCGAGGAGAAGTGGCTGACCGCAAAGGGCGTCTGCGCCTTCTGGCCCGCTGCGGCCAAGGGTGACGACGTGATCGTGGGCACCGGCGCGATGGACCCACAGGTGGTCTACGACGCCATCCAGCAGGGCGTCCACGAAGGCCCGGACTTCGTCCAGCTGCCGTTCCTGCGCCAGCAGGTCAAGAAAAGCCGTGGTCGCGCCAACTTCTGCCTGTCCGACTTCGTCGATCCGGCGGGCGACTGGCTGGGCGGCTTCGCCGTGGGCATCCACGGCATCGAGCCGCACCTCGAACGCTTCCAGGCCGCGCATGACGACTATTCGGACATCCTGCTCAAAGCCCTGGCCGACCGCTTCGCCGAAGCCTTCGCCGAGCGCCTGCACCAGCATGTCCGCACGAAACTGTGGGGCTATGCGCCGGACGAGCAGTTCACCAATGTCGCCCTGATCCGCGAGGAATATCGCGGCATCCGCCCGGCTCCCGGCTATCCGGCCTGCCCGGACCACTCGCTGAAGCCGATCCTGTTCGACCTGCTCAAGGCCTCGGACAATGCCGGGATCACCCTGACCGAAAGCCAGGCCATGTTGCCCACGGCCGCCGTCTCGGGCTTCTACTTCGGCCATCCGGAAAGCCAGTACTTCGGCGTGGCACGCATCGGCCGCGACCAGCTGGAGGACTATGCCGAGCGCCGCGACGTGGACCTCGCCGAAGCCGAACGCTGGCTGCGACCCAACCTCGACTGATTGCGAGCGGAAACGACGCGAAACGACAACCATCTCGCGTCGCCCACGTAACCACCCCGGCCTCCCCGTCTTCGCGAGGATGCCGGGGTGGTTGCGTGGGATGCTTGCGCGGGGTCATTACGAATGTGATTCGTTTCCCCAACACCCCCTTCGATTACAATCCGGAAAACTCCCGGAAAAACCTTTCACCCCCGATTGCCCAACGCCATCGGGCAAGGCATTCCTGCGTCCAACGAACATAACGAATGGGGGCGGGGCACCCGATGGGGACGACCGAAATCTACCTGATTGCGCTGACGATCATCCTCGCGGCGCCTTATCTCGTGTGGCGGCTGCTGCGCACCGAGCACTGGGCGCCGCTCGTCGTCGTGCAGATCATCGGCGGCATCCTGCTCGGCCCCGGCGTGCTCGGCCATGCCGCGCCGCAGTTCCATGCCTTCGTCTTCAACCCCCAAGTCATGACCGCGCTGAACGGCGTGGCGTGGTGGGCGGTGATGATGTTCGTCTTCGTCGCCGGGGTCGAACTCGACCTCTCCGACGCCTGGAAGCACCGCGCCGAAACGACGCTGACGGCCGCCTGCGCGCTGCTGACACCGCTGGCATTCGGCGCCGTGGCCGCCGCGCTGCTGCTGCGCACGCCGGGATGGATCGGTCCGGAAGGCAGCTATCCGCAGGCCGTGCTCGGCATCGGCATGGCCTGCGCGGTCACGGCCCTGCCGATCCTGGTCCTGCTGATGGAAAAGCTCGGCGTGTTCCGCGAACCGCTCGGCCAGCGCCTGCTGCGCTACGCCAGCCTCGACGATATCGCGATCTGGGGCGTGCTCGCATTGATCCTCGTCGACTGGGAGCGCGTCGGCCGCCAGGGCCTGTTCCTCACCGCCTTTGCAGTGGCCTCGTTCGCCATCCGCGCCCTGTTCAAACGGCTCGGCGAGCAGGACCGCTGGTACGTGGCACTGATCTGGCTGGCGCTCGTCGGCTTTGCGGCTGACTGGTCGGGCCTGCACTTCATGGTCGGCGCCTTCCTGGCCGGAGTGGTGCTCGACGCCCGCTGGTTCACCCGCGAGAAGCTCGACGGCTTCCGCGAGTTCCTGCTGCTCACGGTGATGCCGGTGTTCTTCCTCAGCACCGGCCTGCGCACCAACTGGGGAATGGGCGGGGCCATGGTATTCGGCGCCGCGCTCCTGTTCCTGATCGCCTCCGTCTCCGGCAAGCTCGCAGGCATTCACCTCGCCGGAAAGCTGCTCGGCTGGAAGAAGGGCGAAGCGAACGTGATCGGCTGGATGCTCCAGACCAAGGCGCTGATCATGATCATCTTCGTCAACGTCCTGCTCGACAAGAAGATCATCACGCCTGAGACGTTCACCGCCCTGCTGCTGATGGCGGTGATGAGCACGATGCTGACCGTGCCCATCGTCAAGCCGCGCCTCGCCCGGCTGGGCAGCGAGGTCTAGATGCCGGCCCGCCCGGCCAGTTTTTCCGCCGCCTGCCAGAACGCCTCGACGAAAGCCCGATCCTCCACGAGAGGGTTGGGCTTTCGCGGCGCCCGCCCGAACCAGTAACCGCCGCTCGATCGGCCCGGCTCCCCGGCCGTCGCCAGCCAGATCACGGTGTCCGCACCCTGCTGCGGTGTGAGCTTGGGCGCATCGCCATAGGCCGCCTGCACGCTGTCCGGCGTATGCGAAAAGAAATTGCTGCCGACGGTGCCGGGATGGACCGAATGGGCGACGATCCCGTCCGCCGCCAGCCGGGATGCCAGCGCGCGGGCATGAAGGACGTTGGCCAGCTTGCCGCTGCAATAGGCCGCACCGGGGTTCCAGTTGCCGAGGTTCTGCAAATCGGCAAGATCGATGCGGGGGATCATCTCGCTGCCGTCCGAGGCGGTATTGACGATTCTGACGCTGCCTTCCGGCGCATCCGCCGCCGCCTTGCGCAGCAGGGGCAGCAGGCGCGCCGTCAGCGCGAAAGGCCCGATGAAGTTGGCCGCGTAATTGGCCTCGAAGCCTTCGGCGGTCAGCGTCTGCTCGCGTGCCATGCCGCCCGCATTGTTGACCAGCACGTCGATCCGATCGACCTTTCCGGCGATCTTCTCCGCCAGCCGGTCCACCTCGGCGAGTAGGGAAAGATCGGCGCGCAGCATCTCAACGTCACCGCCCTCGGCAGCAAGATCCGCTTCAGCCGCCGCACAGCGCGCCGGATCGCGGCCGACGCCGATCACCCGAAAGCCCTGCTGCGCCAAAGCCCTTGCCGTCTCCAGTCCTATCCCGGAACTCGCGCCCGTCACCACCGCCACGCTTGCCATATCGCTCTCCACACTCTTCTTGTTTCCGCCATTTCGACTACCTGCGCGGCCAAACCGCAAGCGATTGGGGCGGAAACGGAGGAAATCATCGGTTCAGCGGTTTTCAGACCCGTCTCCGTTCTGCCATAAGCGCGCCGTGCTTTCCGACGATCTCCTGCCTGACGCTCACGAAGCGCTCCACGCCACGTTCGGATTCAACGCCTTTCGCGGGGTGCAGGAGCAGGTCGTCACCCGCGCACTTTCGGGCCGCTCGACCCTGGCGATCATGCCGACCGGCGCGGGTAAGTCGCTGACCTATCAGCTTCCGGCGGTCATGCTGGAGGGGACCTGCGTGGTTGTCTCGCCACTGATCGCGCTGATGCACGACCAACTCCGCTCGGCCACCGCCAACGGCATCCGTGCCGCCACGCTCACCAGCGCCGATGCCGATCGCGGCCTCACCATGGACCGTTTCCGCGCGGGCGAGCTGGACTTGCTCTACATCGCTCCCGAACGCGCCAGCCAGCCGCATTTCCGCGAGCTGCTGGAACAGTCGCGCGTCGCCCTCTTCGCCATCGACGAAGCCCACTGCGTTTCCGAATGGGGTCACGACTTCCGGCCCGATTACCGGCTGCTGCGGCCGCTTCTCGATGCCTTCCCCGAAGTCCCGCGCCTCGCCCTCACCGCAACGGCGGACCGCCACACCCGCAGCGACATCCTCGCTCAGCTCGGCATTCCCGACGAAGGGCTGATCGTCGCCGGGTTCGACCGTCCCAACATCCGCTACACCATCCGCCCGCGCGACAGTGCGATGCGCCAGATCAAGGCGGTGATGGACGAGAACCCCGGCCCCGGCATCGTCTACGCCCCCACCCGCGCCCGCGTCGAGCAACTGGCGGAAACGCTCGCCTCGGCCACCGGACGGCGTGTATTGCCCTATCACGCCGGGCTCGATCCCGAAGTGCGCGCCCGCAACCAGGCGGCCTTCGTCGCCTCGGAAGACATGGTGATGGTGGCCACGGTCGCCTTCGGCATGGGCATCGACAAGCCCGACGTGCGCTTCGTCGCCCACGCCGGTATTCCCAAGTCGATCGAGGCCTATTACCAGGAAACCGGCCGCGCCGGGCGCGACGGCGATCCCTCCGTGGCAGTGATGTTCTGGGGTGCCGACGATTTCGCCCGCGCCCGCCAGCGCCTTTCCGAGATCGAGCCGCACCGCCTGCAAAGCGAACGCCAACGCCTCGATTCGCTGGCCGGTCTGGTCGAGACCGCCGAATGTCGCCGCGCCGTGCTGCTGCGCCACTTCGGCGAAACGCCCGCCCCCTCCTGCGGCAATTGCGACAACTGCCTCGAACCGGCAGGGGTGATCGACGTCACCGAACTGGCCCGCAAGCTGCTCTCCACCGTCTATCGCACCGGCCAGAGCTACGGCCTCGGCCATCTCGAAAAAGTGCTGACCGGCACCAGCGACGACCGCGTGCTCCAGCGCGGGCACGACCAGCTTTCGGTCTTCGGCATTCTCACCGCCGACGAGCAACCGCTGCTCAAGCCCCTCGCCCGCGCGCTCCAGGCCCGCGGCAGCCTCTTGCCGACCGAACATGGCGGCCTGTCGCTCGGCGGCGACGCGCGCGAGATTCTCAAGGGCGAGGCCTCGGTGCTGATCGTCGTCCCGCCCAAGCGCGAGAAGAAGCGCCGGGGCAAAGGCGCGGCGGACGGCGGCGCCAACCCAGTCGGCGATCCGCTGTTCGACGCCCTGCGCGCCCTGCGCCGCGACCTCGCGCAGGAGGCAGGCGTGCCGCCCTATGTTGTGTTCCACGACGCCACCTTGCGTGAAATGGCCGCCGCTCGTCCCTCATCGCTGGAGGAACTGGGCGAGATCGGCGGCGTCGGCACCCGCAAGCTGGAAGCCTATGGCGAGGCGTTCCTGAACGTCCTGCGGAAGCACTGAGTACAGCATGATCCGCATATTGATCGATGCCGACGCCTGCCCGGTGAAGGACGAAACCTACAAGGTCGCCGCGCGCTACAAGGTGCCGGTGGTGGTCGTGAGCAACAGCCCGATCCGCGTCCCGCGGTCGCCGCTGGTCTCGCGCAAGCTGGTAAGCGACGCCTTCGATGCCGCCGACGACTGGATCGCCGAAAACACCGCGCCCGGCAGTGTCGTCATCACCGCCGACATCCTCCTGGCCGACCGCTGCCTCAAGCTTGGGGCCGAAGTCGTGGCGCCGAACGGCAAGCCGTTCACCATGGCCTCGATCGGCGGCGCCATCGCCACGCGGGCGATCATGGCCGACCTCAGGGCAGGCGGCGATGTCGTGGGAGGTCCGCCGCCGTTCAGCAAGACGGACCGTTCGCGCTTCCTCTCCAGCCTTGACGAGACGCTGGTGCGATTGCGGCGCCGATTTCCGGCCTAGAGCAGTTTCCGATCCGATCGCATCGGATAATCTTATCCCGCCTTTTGATTTGTCGTGTTTTCCGAGCCGTCGAGTAATTCCACCCGATTGGAAAATGCTCTAGCCCAGCCGATAGGGCGTCGGATCGCCGCGCTCCCGGATCAGCATCTGCCGTGCCTCCTTGCGCAGTCGCAGGCATACCGCCTCACGCGTTTCATCGCCCAGCCTGTCCGCGAAACCGTGCAGCGCCGCCTCGAAACCGTGTTCGACCAGAGCTTCCAGCACTGCCGCTTCGTCGACATCGAAAGCCCGTGCCATCAGCTTGAGCGTACGGACGGTCTCGCGAAATTCGAAATCGGTGAGCCGTCCTGATTCGAACTCCTCCTTGCGCAACAGCGCTCGCCGCAGATCCCAGACCATTCCTGTTCTCCCGCCGAGCGGAATGTTAGCCTTCGCGGCGCTCGAAGGAAACCGGCACGGCCAGCCGGAACGGCAGTTCGGGCGAGGCGATGCGCGATTCCGTGCCGTTGTCGTGGATCAGCACCGCACGACCCACGCCCGGCGTCGCCACGACCGCAACGACGCTTTCCACCCAGTCATGCAGCAGAGCCTTCACCCGCGCCAGTTCGGCTTCGGCACGCGTGGTGGTGCCCGAGGCTTCGAGTTCGGCTTCGAGTTCGACGATCCGCGCGGTAGCCGCGCCGATGCGGTCGGTGTTCTCGCTCATGATCGGGTTTCCTCGGCTACCATCGTCCGCCTTGCTGGCATCGTTAGCCTTGCTGGCCTTCCCCGGCTCATGAGACAAGGCCCCGGCAATCGCTCTCGCGTTAACCGGGGCCGAGACAGGAATTTAGAGCGGATTGTCGAGCTTGATGATCTCTTCCTCGCTCGCGCGCTGGGTGGTCTTGAGCTGGCGCGGGGCAGCGAAGCTGTCGAGCACCGGCTTGTCGCGCTCGTAGAGGTCGTTGAACGGCTTGAGCTGGCCGTCGATCGAGCGGGCATAGGTGAAATAGGTCAGGTAGACCGGGAAAGTCCGGGTCATCTCGACCTTGGTGTACTTGCCCGAGCGCGAGATGTCGGCAGCGTCGGCGGCGGTCTTCTGCGCGCCGAGTATCGCCATGGTCATGCCCAGTTCCACCGCGCGCTCGGTGCGGATGCAGCCGTGGCTGAACGCGCGCACGTCCGAGTTGAAATACTGCTTGGACGGGGTGTCGTGCAGATAGATCGCGTGGGGGTTGGGCATGTCGATCTTCATCAGGCCGAGCGAGTTCGTCGCGCCCGGCTGCTGGACGACGGTGATCGTGCCGTCGGCGTTCTTGGTCGCCTTGTAACCCGCCGACTTCGCCCAGCCGGGGTTGTTCAGCACCTTGGCGCCGAGGCCCTCGCCCTTCACGATCGACTGCGGCACCGTCCAGGTCGGATTGAACACGACCGCACTCACCGTTTCGGCCAGTTGCGGGGTCGCCGTGCGGCCGGGCTTGCCGACCACGGTCTTGTAGCTGCGGATGATCTTGTTCCGGACCACCAGGCGCAGCTGGAATTCGGGAATGTTGGTCATCAGGTAGACGTCGCCGAGGTCACGGGCGAGCCAGCGCCAACGGTCCATATTGGCCTGGATCAGCGCGCGGCGGGCCTTGTTCGCCATCGGCGTGGCATTGAGATCGGCCTTGAGCGCGGCATAGTCCGGATTGGTCGGCGCCAGCCTGGCGACCACGCCCGCCACGTCGTGCTCGGACAGGGCCTGCGCCATGATCTGCGCGGTGGGATTGAGGTCTTGGTCGGGATCGACCGCGAACCACTGCACGCGCGCCTTCATCGGCGTGCGGCCGTCGCGAAGATCCTCGATCAGCCAGCCGAACAGGCGGCTCGCCAACGCGTCGAGTTCGTCGCCCTCGCCCTTGGCGATGGCGGCGCGCAGGGCCGCAGGCTGATAGTCGCCCGGGATCAGGCCTTCCTTGCCGATATATTCGATCGTGCCGAGCAGCGCCTTGGCATCGGCCACCGACCACGACATCACCGGCTCGGCCAGCAGGACATCCTGCACGACCGGCTTCGAGACCGTGGGAATAGCAGTCGGCACGGCACTGGGCTGGACCACGGGCTGAACGGCGGGACGCCCAGATGTTTGGGCAGGCTTCGAAGCGGGCTTGGAAGAAGCCTGCGCCGTCGGCGTTGCCGGCAAGATCGACGTCGGCGTGGACACCGTCTTCGCCTTCTTCGCAGCCTCGGTTTTCGTCGCGTCCGTCTTCTGGGCGAGAACCGGCTGCGCCGCGAGACCTGTTGCTGCCACGACCGCCAGCATGCTGCAACCGAACCTCATGAAACCTGCCATCTTAGTCTGGACCTGCCCTTGGTAATGCACCGCAGTGCCTGGAATTCGTTCCGGGAGGAAACGCAGCCGCGGAAAATCGGCTGCCGGTGATGCCCCGCTTTGCCCCCATATAGCGCCTGTTTCAAGGATTTCGCCTGTCCCTGCGATGAATTGCCCGCATTCCCGCTTGCACGGGCAGGCGCGGACGGCGAGAGCCATGGCCTGATGAGCACTGCTGCCGCCCCCCAAACGGACTCTTCCCCAGCGATGCTGCCGATCCTCGCGGTGGTGGCCGGGATCGCGACGTTCAGCGCCATGGATGCGACGATCAAGGCCGCCGGACTCGCAGTTGGCGTCTATACGGCGCTGCTGCTTCGCAATCTCTTCGGCACGCTGCTGACGCTGCCGCTCTGGCTCATGGCGGGCCGCCCGGTGCCCTCGCGCGCCGTACTCAAGGTCCATGCCCTGCGCGCGGCGATCACTTCGGCCATGGCCGCGCTGTTTTTCTATGGCCTCGTACGAATTCCTATGGCCGAGGGAATCGCGATTTCCTTCATCTCGCCGATCATCGCGCTTTATTTCGCGGCGCTCCTGCTGGGTGAAACGATCCGCCCCCGCGCCGTCGCCGCCTCGCTGCTCGGCATTCTCGGCGTGCTGGTGATCGCCGCCGGACGCTTCGGATCGGGCGCCTATTCGGAGCAGGCGATCGAGGGCACCGCGGCCGTCCTGCTCTCCGCGGTATTCTATGCGATCAATCTCGTGCTCCAGCGCAAGCAGGCGCTGCTGGCCCGCCCGGTCGAGATCGCGCAGTTCCAGAACCTGCTGGTCACGCTGATTTTCCTGGCTTTTTCGCCATGGCTCGCGGTCATGCCGGATCGCGGCAGCCTGCTGCTGATCCTCGCCGGAGCGGCACTGGCGACCGCCGCCCTGCTGTTCCTGTCCTGGGGCTATGCCCGCGCCGAGACCCAGGTGCTGCTGCCGATCGAATATACCGGCTTCCTCTGGGCCGCGCTGCTGGGCTGGCTGATGTTCGCCGAGCGGCTCGATCTCGCCACTGTTGCTGGCGCGATACTGATCGTTATCGGCTGCTGGGTCGGTGCAAGAAACGCAAAAGCCGAGTCCTAGTCACCACGCATGCCCCCCTTGACCTGAGGCCCGCGAGCGCGCATCGGCGGGGCCGAAGAATCCGCTTGTCGCGATGCAGCACGGCGATGATTTCCGGGACCAGGGCTAGACGGTTTCGGAATAGCCGCGCTTCCTTCGTTTCAGGCTCATACAGAAGGGGATAATACCCAAGATGACCCAGGTCGGACAGGATACGCTCGGTACCCGCAGCACCATGACCGTCGGCGGCAAGGATGTCGCCTACTACTCCCTCAAGAAGGCTTCCGAGAAGCTCGGCGACATCAGCCGCCTGCCTTTCTCGATGAAGGTGCTGCTGGAAAACCTGCTGCGCTTCGAAGACGGCGGCTTCACCGTCTCGACCGACCACGTCCAGGCGGTGGTCGATTGGCAGAAGAACCCCACCACCGGTGAGGAAATCCAGTACCGCCCGGCGCGCGTTCTGCTTCAGGACTTCACCGGCGTGCCCTGCGTGGTCGACCTTGCCGCGATGCGCGACGCGATCGCCAAGCTCGGCGGCGACACCAGCAAGATCAACCCGCTGGTCCCCGTAAACCTCGTCATCGACCACTCGGTCATGGTCGACGAATTCGGTCACCCCAAGGCGTTCGAAGAGAACGTGGAGATCGAATACCAGCGCAACATGGAGCGTTACGACTTCCTCAAGTGGGGCTCCAAGTCGCTCGCCAACTTCTACGCGGTTCCCCCGGGCACCGGCATCTGCCACCAGGTGAACCTGGAAAACATCGCCAAGTCGGTGTGGACCAGCGAGGACCAGAACGGTGAACTGGTTGCCTATCCCGACACTTGCGTCGGCACCGACAGCCACACCACCATGGTCAACGGCCTGGGCGTGCTGGGCTGGGGCGTCGGCGGCATCGAGGCGGAAGCCGCGATGCTCGGCCAGCCGGTTTCGATGCTGATCCCCGAAGTCGTCGGCTTCAAGTTCACCGGCGAACTGAAGGAAGGCGTCACCGCTACCGACCTCGTGCTCACCTGCACCTCGATGCTGCGCAAGCACGGCGTGGTCGGCCGCTTCGTCGAATACTTCGGCCCCGGCCTTGCCTCGCTGTCGCTGGCCGACCGTGCAACGCTCGCCAACATGGCTCCGGAATACGGCGCCACCTGCGGCTTCTTCGGCATCGACGACAAGACGCTCGACTACCTGCGCCTCACCGGCCGTGAAGAAGAGCAGATCGCCCTCGTCGAAGCCTACGCCAAGGAACAGGGCTTCTGGATGGAAGCCGGCGCTGCCGATCCGATCTTCTCGTCGACCCTCGAACTCGACATCTCGACCGTCGTGCCGTCGCTCGCCGGCCCGAAGCGTCCGCAGGACTGGGTTGCCCTTCCCGACGTCGACGACGTGTTCAACAAGGACATGGCCGAGACCTACAAGAAGTCGGCCCAGCGCGTCCCCGTCGAAGGCAAGGACTTCGACATCGGTGACGGCGACGTCATGATCGCCGCCATAACCAGCTGCACCAACACCTCGAACCCGAGCGTGCTGGTTGCTGCCGGTCTCGTCGCCAAGAAGGCCGACGAGCTGGGCCTGAAGCCCAAGCCCTGGGTGAAGACCTCGCTCGCCCCCGGTTCGCAGGTCGTCACCGACTACCTGAACAAGGCCGGTCTGCAGTCGCACCTCGACAACATCGGCTTCAACCTCGTCGGTTACGGCTGCACCACCTGCATCGGCAACTCGGGCCCGCTCGCGGAACCGATCTCGAAGGCGATCAACGAGAACGGCCTGGTCGCCAGCGCCGTCATCTCGGGCAACCGCAACTTCGAAGGCCGCGTCTCGCCGGACGTGCGCGCCAACTTCCTGGCCTCGCCGCCGCTGGTCGTTGCCTACGCTCTGAAGGGCACCGTGGTGGAAGACTTCACCACCACCCCGATCGGCGTCAGCAAGGACGGCAACGACGTGTTCCTCAAGGACATCTGGCCGACCAACAACGAAGTGGCCGAAACCATGGCCACCTGCATGGACCGCCCGATGTTCCAGGCCCGCTATGCCGACGTCTACAAGGGCGACAAGCACTGGCAGGCGATCAACGTCACCGGTTCGGAAACGTACTCGTGGCGCGCCGGTTCGACCTATGTCGCCAACCCGCCGTACTTCGAAGGCCTGGAAATGACCCCGGCGCCGGTGAACGACATCATCGAGGCGAAGCCCCTGCTGATCCTCGGCGATTCGATCACCACCGACCACATCTCGCCGGCCGGCTCGATCAAGGCCGACAGCCCGGCGGGCCAGTGGCTGATGGAGCACCAGGTCGCCAAGGCGGACTTCAACTCCTACGGTTCGCGCCGTGGTCACCACGAAGTCATGATGCGCGGCACTTTCGCCAACATCCGCATCCGCAACGAAATGGTCCCCGGCATCGAAGGCGGCATGAGCCGCTTCGGTGAAGAGGTTCTGCCGGTCTACGACGTTGCGCAGAAGTACAAGGCCGAAGGCACGCCGATGGTGGTCGTGGCCGGCAAGGAATACGGCACCGGTTCGTCGCGCGACTGGGCGGCCAAGGGCACCAACCTGCTCGGCGTCCGCGCCGTGATCGTCGAGAGCTTCGAGCGTATCCACCGTTCGAACCTGGTCGGCATGGGCGTGCTGCCGCTGCAGTTCAAGGATGGCGACACCCGCCAGACCCTGGGCCTGACCGGCGACGACGCCTTCACGATCAAGGGCGTCGCCAGCCTCAAGCCGCGCCAGGACGTGGAAGTCGAAGTGACCCGTCCGGACGGTTCGACCTTCACCTTCACCGCGCTGTGCCGCATCGATACCGCCAACGAAGTGGAATACTTCAACAACGGCGGCATCCTGCAGTACGTGCTGCGCAAGCTGGCCGCCTGAGCGACCAGCCGTAACGGCTAACGAAGACCCCGTCCCGCCTAGCGCGGGGCGGGGTTTTTCCTTGCGCGGGGCCGACGAAAATGAGGCCTTTTGCAGTCACAAACGAAAAAGGGATGAGCGCCCCCCGACGCTCACCCCTTTCTCCAGCCCGGCCGCCATGCGCGGCCCGCGGGCTGGTGCGTGCCTAGACGGACTTCTTGCGGGCCAGCCGCTGGCGACCGACCACCGCCGCAGCCGCGGCGCCGAACAGAATCAGCATCGGCGGCGCCGGAACGTCGGTCGGCGGATCGGTCGGCGGCGGATGCCCCCCGCCCGAGGATGTCGAAGTCGAGGAGGAACTCGACGTCGAGGATGATGTCGAACTCGACGAGGAGGTGCTCGACGAGGTCGAGGAAGAGGACGAAGTGGAACTCGACGAACTCGTGCTCGTCGAAACGTCGCCCGAGCTGGAGGACGTCGTCGTCGAGGTGATGCCGCCGGTGCTCGTCGTGGTGGTCAGGCCGCCCGTCGAACTGGAAGTCGAGGTGGAACCACCGGTTGTGGTCGTCGTCAGACCGCCCGTGGAGCTGGACGTGGAGGTCGATCCGCCCGTGGTGGTCAGCCCGCCGGTCGAGGACGAGGTGGAGCCGCCGCTGGACGTCGAGGAAATGATGACATTGCCGCCGCCCGAACCGCCGCCGCCGAAGAACCCTCCGAAGAAGCCCCCGCCGAAACCGCCGAAACCACCGCCGCCCCCGCCGATCACCGCCGGCGCACCGCCGCCGCCACCGGCGTAGACCGGGGCCGGTGCAGGCGGGACATAGGCGGGCGGCAGTGGCACATAGGCCGTCTGCGGCACGTCGGGACGCTGAATGATGCGGCGCGCGCGCTTTACCTCACGCGGCGGATCCTTGGGGATCAGGCGCTTGGCCGGGCGCACCGGCTTGGCGACTTTGGCCACCTTGACCTTGCGGTATTCGACCGTCTTGTTCTGCGTCTCGGCAACATGGACCGCGCCGCCGCCGATGATGGCGCAGCCGGCTGCACAGGCAGACAATTTAGCGAGGGCCATCCGAACCGACATGATCGTCTCTCTCTTCGTTCTGCTCGGCCAATTCCCGGTTGGAAACATCGGAGCCGACTTGAATCGAACAAACGCAGAGAGCGGTTAAAGGAACAATGGCTTTTCCCGGAATTCGACAGCGCCGATGCAGAAAATGCGTTAGTTTTCGGAGGTAACGGAGAAGCTGTGCCGAACCGGGACTGTCGGCCACCCCATCTGTAAACGCGGCCGACAGTTTATTGCGCGAAAATCGCGCCCAGTTCAGTCTCCGTCCGAATCGAAAAGTCCGCCCTGGGGACCGCCGTTCGGCGGTGTCATGCCAAGGTGTTGCCAGCCGTGATCGTTGAGGCAACGCCCCCGCGCAGTGCGGGCGATCAGACCGAGCTGGATCAGATAGGGCTCGATCACTTCCTCAATGGTGTCGCGCGGTTCGGAGAGACCGGCCGCCAGCGTCTCCACGCCCACGGGGCCGCCCTTGTAGATCCCGGCGATCATCTTGAGATAGCGACGATCCTGCGCATCGAGACCGATGGAATCGACTTCCAGCCGGGTCAGGGCATCGTCGGCGATCTCGCGGGTGATGACATCGCTGCCCGCGACATGAGCAAAGTCGCGCACGCGGCGCATCAGGCGCCCCGCGACGCGCGGCGTACCGCGCGCGCGGCGGGCGATCTCGGTCGCTCCGCCCTTGTCCATGCCGATGCCGAGCAGCCCGGCACCGCGCGTGACGACCTTTTCCAGTTCCTCCACGGTGTAGAACTGGAGCCGCACCGGAATGCCGAAACGGTCGCGCAGCGGAGTCTGGAGCAGGCCCTGCCGGGTCGTCGCGCCGACCAAAGTGAAAGGCGGCAGATCGATCCGCACTGAGCGCGCCGAGGGCCCCTCGCCGATGATGAGGTCCAGCGCGCGGTCTTCCATCGCCGGGTAGAGCACTTCCTCGACCACCGGATTGAGGCGGTGAATCTCGTCGATGAACAGCACGTCGCCGTGTTCGAGGTTGGTCAGCAGCGCCGCAAGGTCGCCCGCCTTGGCGATCACCGGCCCGCTGGTGGCGCGGAAACCCACGCCAAGCTCACGTGCGACGATCTGCGCCAGCGTGGTCTTGCCGAGGCCGGGAGGGCCGAAGAACAGTGTATGATCCATCGCCTCGCGCCGCGACTTGGCGCTTTCGATGAACACGCGAAGATTGTCCTTCGCCGCCGCCTGCCCGACGAATTCGGCCAGCGTCTTGGGGCGCAGCGCCGCATCGGCGTCCTCCGGCTGGCGGGTGGAGGTGAGGATCGGGTTATCGGTCATCGGCTCGGCGCTTGGCGGGAAATGGACCCTGAAACGAGTTCAGGGTGACGTGGTGTTTGGCGAAAGGGAGTGGTCATCCCGCGGCCTTCTTCAGCGCCACGCGGACAAGGTCGTTCAGACCCGCATCCTCGCCCAGTTCCTCCACCGCCTTGCCCACTGCCATGGTGGCGACCGCGGGCTTGAAGCCGAGGTTCTGGAGCGCGGAGACGGCATCGGCGCTGGAGAAACCGGCGGGCGCCGCCACCGCTCCGAGGCCGGGCGCTCCCTGCACGGTCGGCATGCCGCCCGCCTTGTCCTTGAGTTCGTTGACGATACGGCTGGCCAGCTTCGGCCCGACGCCGTTGGCGCGCGCGACCATGGCGCTGTCGCCGCCAGCGCAGGCGCGCTGCAATTCCTCGGTGGTCAGCGCCGAGAGGATCGCCAGCGCGACTTTCGAGCCGACCCCCTGAACCGCCGTCAGCAGGCGGAACCAGTTGCGCTCCGCCCCGCTGGTGAAGCCGATCAGGCGCTGGTCGGTCTCGGAAACCTGCATCTCGGTATGGACAACGACCTTGTCCCCCCGGATGCCGAGATGGTCGAGCGTGCGCGCCGAACAATGGACGAGATAACCGACGCCGTTCACGTCGATGATCGCCCAGTCGGGGCCGGTGTCGTCGAGCAGACCTGTAAGCTTGGCGATCATGGTTTGTTCCTATGGCAGGAACAATTGCACCGCGCCAGCCCCCTCAGGCGCTTGCCTGTCGATCCACCGGAAAGATCAGCGGTGGCTACCCAGCATATTGGCATGGGTGATGGCGACGGCCAGCGCATCTGACGCGTCCTCGCCCGCCAGCTTCACGCCGGGCAGCAGGACTTTCAGCATGTGCTGGATCTGCTTCTTGTCGGCGCCGCCGGTGCCGACCAGCGCCTTCTTGATGACCTTGGTGGAATATTCCGCCACCGGCAGCCCGGCCCGCGCGATCGACAGCATGGCGACGCCGCGCGCCTGCCCGAGCTTCAGGGTCGATTGCGGGTTCACGTTGACGAAGACTTCCTCCACCGCGCCCGCATCGGGGCGATGGAGGAGGATCACGTCGGTCAGCGCCGCGTCAAGCTCGACCAGACGCTCGGCCATTCCGGCCTTGGCATCAGTGCGGATCTGCCCGTTGGCGACGTGGCTGAGGCGGCTGCCGCTCTTGGCGACAATGCCCCAGCCCGTGCAGGTCAGGCCCGGATCGAGCCCGATGATGATCATGGCTTCAGCTCAGCCGAGCTTGGCCATAACTTCGTCGGAGATCTCGTAGTTGCCCCAGACGGTCTGGACGTCGTCGTCGTCTTCGAGAGTATCGACCAGCTTCATCAGCGTGCCGGCGGTGTCGGCATCGACATCGACGCTGAGGTTCGGCTTCCACGCCAGCTTCACGCCCTCGGCTTCGCCAAGAACCTTTTCCAGCTCGCGGGCAACTTCGTGCAGCGAATCGACCGAAACCCAGATCTGGTGGCTACCGGGGTTCTCGTCGCCGTCGCCCATGTCGCTCTCGACATCGTCGGCACCGGCTTCGATGGCAGCTTCGAGGACCTTGTCCTCGTCACCCACGCTGGCGGGGTACTCGATCAGGCCGAGGCGCACGAACCCGTGCGAGACCGCGCCAGAGGCGCCGAGGTTGCCGCCGTTCTTGGAGAACGCCGTGCGCACGTTGGTCGCGGTGCGGTTGCGGTTGTCGGTCAGCGCCTCGACGATGAGAGCGACGCCGCCGGGGCCGTAACCCTCGTAGCGCACTTCCTCGTAGTTCTCGGCATCGCCCTTGCTCGCCTTGTCGATGGCGCGCTGGATGTTGTCCTTGGGCATCGACTGCGCCTTGGCCGCGTTGACGGCGGCGCGCAGGCGCGGGTTCATGTCGGGATCGGGCATGCCCATCTTGGCGGCCACGGTGATTTCGCGGCTGAGCTTGCTGAACTGCGCCGAGCGCTTCTTATCCTGTGCACCCTTGCGGTGCATGATGTTCTTGAATTTGGAATGGCCTGCCATGGGTCCGCTCTTGCTCCGCTCGTGCGCCTGCGCCGCAGGTTCGCGAGTCCGGGTGAATGATATGCGCCAAGTAGTGCGGAGGGCGCCTTACAACAGCGCGGCACCCCAGGGCAACCGCCCGGTGACGGGCAGTCAGGCGCCGGGAAATGCCCCGAAAGGCATTTCCCGAAACGCGTCCTCAGTCGATGCCGAGAGCGGTCTTGTAGGTGTCGAGCAGCATGTCCATTTCGCGGCGGTCGTCCGGCTTCATCTTACGGATGCGGACGATCTGGCGCATGATCTTGACGTCGTAGCCGACCGCCTTGCCCTCGTTGTAGACGTCGCGGATGTCGTCCGAGATGCCCTTCTTTTCTTCTTCGAGGCGCTCGACGCGCTCGATCAGCAGGCGCAGGCGATCGTCGGTGGTTTCGGCCATCGGGTAATGCTCCGGAAAAATATCGTGTGAATCGGTATGGCGGGCGCTGATAGCGGCAGTCCCGGATTCGGGCAAAGCGGCAGCCTGTGGAAATCCTGTGCGTAGAACGGGAAAAGTCGCCGGATTGCCTCTTTCGCCCCCTTTGCCTATGACGCTCCGGCGGCGACCACGTTCCCGCCTCCGCCTCAGGATCGAAGAGCGGCGGAGCTTCAAGACCGGGACGGCCCGGCAACCCGCTTGAAGAAGAAGGTTGCCCCGAATGCCTGCCGCCCCACCTGCTGCCATACCCTGGATCGTTCTCGTCATCGCCGGACTGTTTGAAGTCGTCTGGGCTTCGGCGATGAAGCAGTCGGAAGGCTTCACACGGCTCTGGCCGAGCGTCATCACGCTCCTGGCGATGCTGGCCAGCTTCGGCCTGCTGTCCTGGTCGATGCGCGTGCTGCCGCTGGGCACTGCCTACATGGTCTGGACCGGGATCGGCGCGCTGGGCGCTTTTCTGTTCGGAATCGTCGTGCTGGGCGAGACGGCCAGCGCCATGCGCCTCGCCGCCGCCGGACTGATCCTCGCCGGACTTGTCATCATGAAGCTCGCGAGTTCCTGATACCCGCGAGCTTCGCAGCGGGTCTTCAATGCCCGTCGCCGTTCTTCTTCAGGCTTTCCTCCATCCGCGCCAGCTGTTCCGGCGTCGCCTCGGTCTGGTAGGCCCGCTTCCATGCGTCGAACGGCATGCCGTGGATCACTTCGCGCGCAGCCGCCCTGTCGCCTTCGAAGCCCGCATCGCGAATCCAGTCGGCCAGGCAATTGCGGCAGAAACCGGCCAGCCCCATGAGGTCGATGTTCTGCGCATCGTGACGGTGCTGGAGGTGACGCACGAGCCTGCGGAACGCGGCGGCGGCCACGGCGTCGTCAAGCTGGTCGATCTGATCGTTTTCGTTCATATTTCTGCCAATCGTCCTTGGTTTGTCATGATGCCTTTGCCATACGTCTCCAAAATATCGAAAGAGAGGCAGACAGATTTTGGCAACCACCCCTCCGTTTCGCCGTTCGCCGCACCATCGCGGGATCAAGCGCCAGCGCAAGGTGAAGATTCTCGCCACGCTCGGCCCCGCCAGTCGCGACAAGGAGACGATCGCCAAGCTGCTCAAGGCCGGGGCCGACGCCTTCCGCGTCAACATGAGCCACGGCGACCACGATACCCACCGCGAAACCATCGCCAACATCCGCGCGGTCGAAAAGGACCTGATGCGCCCGGTCGCGATCCTCTGCGACCTGCAAGGCCCGAAGCTGCGCGTCGGCACTTTCGCGGAAGGCAAGGTCTTCATCCGCCACGGCGCCCATTTCACGCTCGACCGCGATCCCGCGCCGGGTGACGAAAACCGCGTCTGCCTGCCGCATCCGGAACTCTTCGGCATTCTCCAGAAGGGCCAGCGCCTGCTGATCGACGACGGCAAGCTGCGCCTCGTGGTCATCAAGCCGGAAGCCGATTCGATCCTCTGCACCGCCGAAGTCGGCGGATACATTTCCGACCGCAAGGGCGTGAACGTGCCCGATGCCATCGTGCCGGTGCCTGCCCTCACCGACAAGGACCGCCGCGACCTCGCCTTCTCGGTGGAGCAGGGCGCGGACTGGATCGGCCTCTCCTTCGTCCAGCGGCCCGAGGACGTGGCCGAGGCGCGCCGCCTGATCGGCGGGGCCTGCGCGCTGATGTCGAAGATCGAGAAGCCCGCCGCCGTGCAGGCGATCGACGGGATCATCGAGCTGTCGGACGGCATCATGGTGGCGCGCGGCGATCTCGGCGTGGAACTGCTGCCCGAGGAAGTGCCGCCGATCCAGAAGCACATCATCGCCAAGACCCGCGCGATCGGCAAGCCGGTGGTGGTCGCCACGCAGATGCTGGAATCGATGATCACCAGCCCCTCGCCGACCCGCGCCGAAGTCTCCGACGTCGCCAATGCCGTCTATGACGGCGCCGACGCGGTGATGCTCTCGGCCGAGACGGCGGCAGGCCAGTGGCCGGTCGAAGCGGTGACGATCATGGACCGCATCGCCGTGAAAGTGGAAACCGACTCCACCTACCGCGAGCGCATCCACCTCACCCAGACCCCGCCCGACGCCACGACCGCCGACGCGCTTTCGGCTTCCTGCGCCACTATCGCGGATACCCTGCCGATCGAGGGCATCATCGTCTTCACCGGCTCGGGCGGCTCGGCCCGCCGCGTTGCCCGCGAGCGGCCTGCCGCGCCGATGCTGGTGCTCACGCCCTCGCAGAAGACCGCGCGCCGCCTCGCCCTGCTGTGGGGCGCGCACAATGTCATCACCAAGGACATCGGCAGCTTCGAGGAGATGATCGCGAAGGGCAAGCGCATGGCGCTGCGCCACGGCTTCGGTGCTGCGGGCACCCGTCTGGTGGCGCTGGCAGGCGTTCCCTTCGGCGTACCGGGTTCGACGAACCTGCTCCATGTCGTGACCTTGACCGGCAACGAACTGGATACGCCGAACTGAGAATCAGGGGCGCGGCCAAATTTACCGGCTGCGCCCTGCTCTTTTCACGCCCAGCGGGCGAGATCCTCGATGTCCTGGGTGCGCGGCTCGATCCAGCGCCATTCCCCGGCGACTTTCTCGCGCTTCCAGAACCACGATTCGCTCTTGAGGTGGTCCATCGCGTAATCGGCGGCGGCAAAGGCGTCGCGCCGATGCCGTGCGGCGGCGGCGACCAGCACGATCGGCTCGCCCGGCACCATCACGCCGCTGCGGTGGATCACCAGCAGCCCGTCGAGCGACCAGCGGTCGCGCACGCGCCCGGCCAGTTCCTGCATCGCCGGCAGGGTCAGCGGCGCATAGTGGCTGAGTTCGAGCGCCTCCACCCCGCCGCCTTCGCGCACCTGCCCCAGAAAGCTGACGATACCGCCCGCCTGCGGCAAGGCTGCAGTGAAACGCCGCAGGGCTTCCGCGGGGTCGAACGGTTCGGTGAGCAACAGCACGTCGTCCGCCACGTCAGCCTCCCGAAACCGGCGGGAGGAAGGCGATCTCGTCGCCATCGGCAAGCGGTCGGTCTCCCTGCACCAGGGTTCCGTTCACTGCATAGCGAACGCGCGGGTCGCGCAGCGCGTCGGCAAGGTCAGGCTCCATCCCGGTGATCACCGCCGCCAGCGATGGGGCGGACGACACTTCGCGTGTGCCCGCTCCGGCAAGGTCTTCCAGCCGCCCCAGAAAAACGAGAGTGAGCGCCATGGATCAGCCGCCGGTCATCGACATGTGGCGCGCCAGCGCAGGCTGCGCTCCCGCGCGGTCGATGGCGAAGTGGTGCCGTTCGGGCTTGATCCGCATCGCCGTGTCCAGCGCCCGGTCGAGCGCCGCCTCGGGATCGTCGCTGCGCAGCGCTGCGCGCAAGTCCACCTGCTCGTCGCCGCCGAGGCAGGCATAGAGCCGCCCGGTGGCCGTCACCCGGATGCGGTTGCAGCCCTCGCAGAAGTTCTGCGTGAGCGGGGTGATGAGGCCCAGCCTGCCGCCGGTCTCGGCCACGTCGAAGTAGCGCGCGGGGCCGCCGGTGCGATGCCCGCTCGGTGTCAGCTGCCAGCGCCTTTCGAGATCCTCGCGCACGGCCGAGAGCGGCAGGTAATGATCGAAGCGATCTTCCTCGACCTCGCCCAGCGGCATGACCTCGATCAGCGTCGCATCGAAGCCCTGCGCATGGGTCCAGGCGACGATCTCGGGAATTTCGGCCTCGTTGATGCCCTTCAGGGCCACCGTGTTGATCTTGACCTTCAGCCCTGCCGCCTTGGCCGCCGCCAGCCCTTCCAGCACCTGCGGCAGCGAATCGCGGCGGGCCAAGGTCTCGAACCGGCCGCGATCGAGCGTATCCAGCGAGACGTTGATGCGCCGGACCCCGGCCGCGAACAGGTCGTCGGCGAATTCGGCAAGCCGGGTGCCGTTGGTGGTGAGGGTCAGTTCTTCCAGACCTCCCCCACCTTCATTGGCACCCAATTTGCGGCCAAGCGCGCGGACGAGTTCGATCATGTCCCGCCGGACCAGCGGCTCCCCGCCGGTGAGGCGCAGCTTGGTAATGCCGCGCGCGATGAAGCCCAGCGACAGCCGGTGCAGTTCGTCCAGCGTGAGCACGTCCTTCCTCGGCAGGAAGGTCATGCGTTCGGGCATGCAATAGGCACAGCGCAGATCGCACCGATCGGTCACCGAAAGCCGCAAGTAGGTGATGCGACGCCGGAACTGGTCCACAAGGGGCGATGCAGTGCTCATTGCTACGGCTATAGCACGCTCCCCGCGCCCTGCCCATCAAGCCGAAGGTATTGGCCGGTTATGCCTTGGGCCAGGGTCAGCCAGTCGGCGGCAGCGGCAACCGCATCCTCTGACGCGCCTGCAACGGCATTGACGCGGCGCGGCGAATGGTCCCGCGCCAGAGCCTGAACCACGGCCAGACGCCAGCCATGGTGCTCGTGGCCGCCCGGTGAGAACACAACTGTCAGGTCATCGTCCTGCTCCAGCAGCGCGCGCGCCTGCGGCAGGATTTCGGCATGGAACTGCGCGGCGGCATCGAGCGGATCGTCCGCCAGAGGTCCGACGCGCAGGATCATGGTTCAGCGGCGCTGCCGGGTGAGCGTGATGCCGATCTTCTCGCCCGCTTCGGCAATGGCGAGCTTGACGATCTTCACCGTCACCGCCGTGATCCGCGCGTCCTGGAGGAACAGCGTCTCGCAGACGTGATCGGCCACCGCCTCGATCAGCTTGAAATGAACCCCCTGCGGCAGCGCATCGCTGGCCGCGAACTTGAGGTCCATGTAGTTCTTGCTCTCGGTCAGCGGCGTATCGGGCGTATAGCGGTCGATCGGCTTCATCGAGACCTGGATGGTGAAGCGCAGCGGCTGCGGCTTGCCGGTCTCTTCCGAGTAGATCCCGGTGAGAACATCGTGTTCGAAATCGGCGACTTCGAGGATAAGCGAATCGGTCATGGCGGGGGCTCTTAGCCGTTATTGCGCCAACGTGCGAAGATTGCTGTCGGCAGCAGGCGGCCTTCCCGCTCATCCTGAGCTTGTCGAAGGACGTCTTCACGCACAGACAGGTCGCCATGCTCGATGGTGCCGGGCAGGTCGCGGAACAGTTCCTCCATCAGCCCGGCCAGTGCCAGCGAGGACATGCGTACGGCATAGACGGTGAGGAAGAGGAACTTGCTATGGCCATCCAGAAGCTGGCGGCAATCGGCGAGCAGGCCGGGAAGGTTTTCTTCCAGACGCCAGGTTTCGCCCGTGGGGCCGCGACCGAACTTGGGCGGATCGAGGATGATGCCGTCATAGCGCTTGCCCCGGCGCACTTCGCGCGCGGTGAACTTGGCGGCATCGTCGATCAGCCAGCGGACCGGGCGATCTTCCAGCCCCGCCAGCGCCGCGTTCTCGCGCGCCTGACCGACCGACTTCTTCGAGGCATCGACATGAGTGACCGGGCCATGCGCGGACAGCGCCAGCGTGCCGACGCCGGTATAGCCGAACAGGTTCAGGGTATTGGCATCGCTCTTGTCCGCGAGCATCTCGCGCATCCAGTCCCACACCGGCGCCATGTCCGGGAAGAAACCGAGATGGCGGAACGGCGTGCACTGCGCGGTGAAGCTGACCTCGTTCCACGCCAGCGGCCAGCCTTCGCGCGGCACCGGCTTGTCGAAGAGCCACCTGCCGCCGCCGTCCTCGTCCGAGCCGGGCACGAATTCGCCGTGCGCGTCCCAGCTTTCGAGGCGCGGGGTCCACATCGCCTGCGGTTCGGGGCGCACGAAGCGGTAGTCGCCGTAGCGCTCCAGCTTGCGGCCGTGGCCCGAATCGACGAGGCCGTAATCGTCCCAGCCTTCCCCGGCGAGGATCACGGGTTGGGTTTCCAGACGTGCCATCAGATCTTCGGGCTCGCGTGCTGCGCCACGAAGGTGGCGATCGATTCGTAATCGCCGGTCAGGTCGACGCACTTCTCTTCACGCTCGAACAGGTCGCCGACGCGCGCGGGCAGCCCCGAGCGCTGGCCGGTGGCGCGTTCGACGGCATCGGGGAACTTTGCCGGATGCGCGGTTGCCAGCGTGACGACCGGGATGTTCGCGTCGATACCCGCGGTGCGCGCGGCGAAGAGGCCGCAGGCGGTGTGCGGATCGATCAGTTCGCCGCAATTCTCCCAGGCCCAGCGGATCGTCGAGGCCATTTCGTCGGCATCCGTACGAGCAGAGGAGAACAGCGCGGCAGCACCTTCCCGCTGCGCATTGGTCAGCTGCATGGCACTGGTCGCTTCGAACCCGGCCATCTGCTCGGCCAGCGCCTTGCCGTCGCGGCCATTGAGGTCGAACAGCAGGCGTTCGAAGTTCGACGAGACCTGAATGTCCATCGAGGGCGCAGCTGTGGGCGTGACGGTCCCCTGCGAGTAGTCGCCCTCGGCCAGCGCGCGATGGAGGATGTCGTTGACGTTGGTCGCGACGATCAGCTTCTCGACCGGAAGGCCCATCTGCGCAGCGACGTAACCGGCGAAGACATCGCCGAAGTTGCCGGTCGGCACCGAGAAGGCAACCTTGCGATGCGGCGCGCCCAGCTGGAGCCCGGCGGCGAAGTAATAGACCACCTGCGCCATCAGGCGCGCCCAGTTGATCGAGTTCACCGCACCGATGGCGAAGCGGTCGGTCATCGCCTTGTCGTTGAACATGCGCTTCACGGTGGCCTGCGCGTCGTCGAACGAGCCGTCGATGGCCACGTTGTGGACGTTGGGCGCCAGCACCGTGGTCATCTGACGGCGCTGCACGTCGGAGACGCGGCCCTTGGGGTGCAGCATGAAGATATCGACCTTGGCGCGCCCCGCCACAGCGTCGATCGCCGCCGATCCGGTGTCGCCCGAAGTCGCGCCGACGATCGTGAGGTTACGCTCCGAACGGCCGAGGAATTCCTCGAACAGCAGGCCCAGCAATTGCAGCGCCACGTCCTTGAACGCCAGCGTCGGGCCGTGGAACAGTTCCAGCACCCACTGCTGCTCGTCCAGCTGCTTCAGCGGCGTGACCGCCTTGTGCGCGAAGCGGCCGTAAGCTTGGCGAGTCAGTTCCAGCAAGCGGTCATAAGTCAGGCTGCCCTCGACGAAGGGGAACATGATCTTCGCTGCCAGTTCGGCATAAGGCAGGCCCGCCATCGCGGCGATCTCTTCGACCGAAAAGCGCGGCCACTCGCGCGGCACATAGAGGCCGCCGTCCGAAGCGAGGCCGGCGAGCGTGGCGCCTTCGAAGTCGAGCGCCGGTGCGCTGCCGCGGGTGCTGATGTATTCCATGACCCGCGCGGTTAGCCGCAGGGGCGCGAAATGAAAAGCCTGTCGTTGGGGTTGGGCGAGAACAATTCCTAAAGCCGCGTGAAGCGAAATGCCGGATTGGGACTCAGGATCGGCCGCGCTTGGCCAGCGCCAGCCCGTAGATCACCAGGGCGGTCGCGGCGAAAAGGAACCACTGGATCGCATAAGACAAGTGGTTGTTCGGGATACCGGAGGGATCCGGAATGGCGTTCGCCTCAAGCCCGGCAAGCGGGGGGGAGGCAACGAGCCTGGGGCCGGGCGCGATCACGCCGTGCACCTCGCCGCCGGACCAGCCGCCCGCCGCCATCGGCAAACGCGACCAGCCGAGCACGACCAGAGCCTTGGCGCCATCCTTCAGGGTGCAATCGGCCGTCTGGGCAGCGCCCGATTCGTCCTTGTCGTTGCGCCCCGCGATGCTCGAATGGCCATTGACGGCCATGCAATCGAGCCGGGCGCGGCGATAGAGAAGGTTTTCCTGCTCCTTCGCAGCGCGCGGCCATTCCACTTCCGTCGCCACATCCTTCGCGGCGGTATAATGCGCCAGAAGCGCCTCCTTCTCGTGGAGCCGGCCCAATTGCCAGAAACCGAGAGCGATCATGAAACCCACGGCGACAAGCACCAGCAGCGTGGGGACAAAAGGAATTCGGCGCATCGGCGTTCCTCGGATCATGCAAACGAAAGAGGGCAGACGCTCCGCGCGGCTGCCCTCTTTTCAAACCTTGCCGGGGAATGCCCCAGTTGCCGGACTCAGTGCGTCGGATAACCCCAGCCGCCCCAGACGTAGATGGCGACGAAAAGGAACAGCCAGACGACGTCGACGAAGTGCCAGTACCACGCCGCCGCTTCGAAGCCGAAGTGCTGGCGCGGCGTGAAATCGCCGTTGTAGGCACGCTTCAGGCAGACGATCAGCATGATGGTGCCGACGATGACGTGGAAGCCGTGGAAGCCCGTCGCCATGTAGAAGGCCGAACCGTAAGTGTTCTGGCCGAAGGGGAACGGGGCGTGGATATATTCGTAGGCCTGGATGCACGAGAACAGCAGGCCGAGCAGGATCGTCGCCCAGAGGCCCTTCTTCAGCCCCTCGCGGTCACCGTGGATAAGCGCGTGGTGCGCCCAGGTGACGGTTGTGCCAGAGCACAGCAGGATCAGCGTGTTGAGCAGCGGCAGGTCGAACGGGTCCATCACCGCCTCGATCGCCTTGGGCGGCCACTGCCCGCCGACCGCTTCCGCAAGGGTCGAGGGGAACAGCGAGAAATCGAAGAAGGCCCAGAACCAGCCGACGAAGAACATCACTTCGGAAGCGATGAACAGGATCATGCCATAGCGCTGATGAAGCTGCACCACCGGCGTGTGGTCGCCCGCATGGGCTTCCTTGATGATCTTCGAGAACCACATGAACATCGAGGCCAGCAGGATCGCCAGGCCCAGCCAGGGCACGAACTTGCCGCCCGCCATGTCATGCATGAACAGGACCATGCCCGACGTGAATGTCAGGGCACCGATGGTGGTCGCCAGCGGCGCGATGTCCGGCGGAAGAATGTGATAATCGTGATTCTTTGTACCGGCCATGGTGCCTTCGTCCCCGTTCTCGACTTCCGTGTTCGATTCTTCCGGTGGGGTAATGCTCCCCCCGTGATTTGTATCCCGTACCGGGACTTAACCGCCCGTGCCGCCGTGGTCCAGCGTCTTTGCATCCGAGATGCTGGTGACGTGGAACGTATAGCTGAGGGTGATCTGCTCCACGTCCTTGTTGTCGGGATCGTTCAGGATCGCCGGATCGACGTAGTAGATCACCGGCATCTTTACCGCTTCGCCGGGCTGGAGCGTCTGCTCGGTGAAGCAGAAGCACTGGATCTTGTTGAAGTAGCGCGCGGCCTGCTCCGGCTCGACATTGAAGCTGGCGGTGCCGGTGATGACCTTGTCGGAATCGTTTTTGGCCCAGAAAAGCGCCATGTCGCGCTCGCCGATGGTCACCGTGTCAGTGCGCTGGAGCGGCTTGAACTGCCACGGCATGCCGCGCTCGACATTGGCGTCGAAGCGGATCGACATGGTCTTGTCGGTCACCTGCACGCCCGCCGCCTTGGCTTCGTCGGCACGCTGGGTGGTCCCACCGTAGCCGGTCACCTGGCAGAACATGCGGTAGAGCGGAACCGAGGCATAGCCGAGGCCCAGCATCAGCAGAGCCATCGACAGGGCGATGAAAGCGACGCGCCGGTTGCTGCGGCGCGAGATGGGCACAGCTAGGGCGGGGGCCTCGGCCATCAGCTCATCTTCGCGATCGAGATCAGGAACACCAGCACCACGAAGCCTGCCAGGCTGAGCGCCAGAACCCGATTGCGACTGCGGCGAATCTGCTCGGGGGTTCTGGGATCGGACGACTTGGCTTCGTTCATGCTGCGATCTTTCAAAGGACGATGAAGCGATCCACCACCAGCACTGCGAAAAGCGCGAAGAGGTAGAGCACCGAATAGGCGAAAAGCTGCTTTTCCGGCTTCATGGCGTCGTCCTCGCCGCTGCGCTCGCGCAGGCCGACACGGATGGAAAGCGCCAGGAACAGCGAGGACAGCACCAGGGCGGAAATTCCGTAGATCGCGCCGGTTCCGCCGATCCACCACGGCAGCACCGAAAGCGGCAGCAGCAGCACGGCGTAGATCAGGATCTGATGGCGCGTCGCCTTCTCGCCCGCGACGACCGGCATCATCGGAATGCCGACCTTGGCATAGTCGCTCTTCACGAACAGCGCGAGCGCCCAGAAGTGCGGCGGGGTCCAGAAGAAGATGATCGCGAAAAGCAGCACCGGCATCAGCGTGACATGGCCGGTCACCGCCACCCAGCCGATCAGCGGCGGGAAGGCCCCGGCACCGCCGCCGATGACGATGTTCTGCGGCGTCCGCGGCTTGAGCCAGATCGTGTAGATCACCGAATAGTAGATGATCGAGATCGCCAGGATCGCGGCGGGCAGCCAGCCGACCGCAAAGCCCATCAGGAAGACCGAGACCGCGCAGAGCACGCCCGCGAAGTCGCGCGCGGTAGTGCGGTCGAGTCGGCCCTGCGGCAGCGGGCGATTGGCCGTGCGCTTCATCCCGGCGTCGAGATCGGCCTCCCACCACTGGTTGAGCGCGGCGGCACCGCCCGCCCCCATGGCGATGCAGAGGATCGCGGTGAAAGCAATAACCGGATGAATTCGCTCAGGCGCGGCGAGCAATCCGCAGAGGCCGGTGAAGATCACCAGGCTCATCACACGCGGCTTGGTCAGCGCCAGTAGATCGCGCCAGTCGGCGGGCAGGAAAGCGGTTTGGGAGGGACTCGTTGTCGTCATGATGGTGGCCCCTTACACCCACGAGGCCCCGAAAAGCGAGGACCTTGCGAATCGGGCGCCGCCCCGGTGATCCGCCGGGACGGCGCACGGGATCAGTGGTGCGCGGCTTCCTCGATGACCGGAAGCGTCTCGAACTGGTGGTACGGCGGTGGGCTGGACAGCGTCCATTCCAGCGTCGTGGCACCTTCGCCCCAGTAGCTGTCCTCGGCCTTGCGGCCTGCCGTGTAGGCATAGATCATGTTGATCAGCCACACGACGAGGCTGGTCGCCATGACCATGTAGCCGATCGTCGCGACGTGGTTCCAGTGCTGGTAGGCCTCGGCATAGTCCGGATAGCGGCGCGGCATGCCTTGCAGCCCGAGGAAGTGCATCGGGAAGAAGATCATGTTCACGCCAATGAAGAAGATCCAGAAATGGACGTGCGCGAGGAACTCGGAGTGCATGCGGCCGCTCATCTTCGGGAACCAGTAGTAGAACCCGGCGAAGAGCGCCGTCACCGCACCCAGCGAAAGCACGTAGTGGAAGTGCGCCACGACGTAGTAGGTGTCGTGCAGCACGTCGTCGACGCCGCCGTTGGCCAGGACCACGCCGGTCACGCCGCCGACGGTGAACAGGAAGATGAAGCCGATCGCCCAGACCATCGGGCTCTTGAACTCCACCGAACCGCCCCACATCGTCGCGATCCACGAGAAGATCTTGATGCCGGTAGGCACCGCGATGACCATGGTGGCGGCGGTGAAATACATCTTCGTGTTCACCGACATGCCGGTGGCGTACATGTGGTGCGCCCAGACGATGAAGCCGACCACGCCGATCGCGACCATCGCGTAAGCCATGCCGAGGTAACCGAACACCGGCTTCTTCGAGAAGGTCGAGACGATCTGCGAGATGATGCCGAAGCCCGGCAGGATCATGATGTAGACTTCGGGGTGGCCGAAGAACCAGAACAGGTGCTGGTAAAGCACCGGATCGCCGCCGCCCGAGGGGTCGAAGAAGGTGGTGCCGAAATTGCGGTCGGTCAGCAGCATGGTGATCGCGGCGGCCAGGACCGGCAGCGAGAGCAGCAGCAGGAAGGCGGTGACCAGCACCGACCATACGAACAGCGGCATCTTGTGCATGGTCATGCCGGGGGCACGCATGTTGAAGATCGTGGTGATGAAGTTGATCGCGCCCATGATCGAGCCGGCACCGGCAAGGTGCAGCGCGAAGATGCCGAAGTCCACCGCGGGTCCGGGCGAGCCGCTGGTCGAGAGCGGGGCATAGACCGTCCAGCCGGTGCCCGCGCCGAGACCCGTGCCGCCGGGCACGAAGGCGGAGCACAGCAGCGAGATGAAGCCCGCCACGGTCAGCCAGAACGAGATGTTGTTCATGCGCGGGAAGGCCATGTCCGGCGCGCCGATCATCAGCGGCACGAACCAGTTGCCGAACCCGCCGATCATCGCCGGCATGACCATGAAGAACACCATGATCAACCCGTGGGCGGTGATGAGCACATTCCAGACGTGCAGCGTCGAGTTGAAGTCCGGGTTGGTCGCACCGAACCAGCGGGCGAAGATATCCAGATACTGGATTCCCGGTTCGGCCAGCTCGACGCGCATCATGCCGGAGAAGGCACCGCCGATGATCCCCGCGAAGATCGCGAAGATCAGGTACATCGTGCCGATGTCCTTGTGGTTGGTGGACATGAACCAGCGCGCGAAGAAGCTCGGCTTATGGTCGTGATCGGTGTGGGCGTGGTGATCCACATTGCCCTGGAAATGCTCGGGAACGGTGGTTGCCATGGTAGAGGCCCTGTCCTTCGATTCGCGCTTATTCGGCGGTAGCTGCGGCAGTAGCATCGGCGGCCGGGGCCTCTGACGCTGCTTCCGTGGCGACTGCGGCAGGGGCCGCGACTGTTGCTGCTGCGGCAGCGGGCTTCTGGCCGTCGATCACGCCGCCGGCATGGGTCAGGACCCAGGCGTCATATTGCGCGCGGGGCAGCGCCTCGACCGCGATCGGCATGTAGCCATGCTTTGCGCCGCAGAGTTCGGAGCACTGGCCGTAGTAGACGCCCGGCTTCTCGACCAGCAGCACCTTCTCGTTGATGCGGCCGGGCACGGCGTCGAGCTTGAACCACAGTGAGGGCACCGCGAACGAGTGGATCACGTCGGCGGCGGTGATCTGGAGCCGGATCGGCTCGCCCACCGGCACCACCATGCGGTTGTCCACCTCAAGGTGCGAGGGGCCGTCCCAGGGCTTGGAACCTACCTCGCGCACGCCGTTGTTGATGGTCGGCTGGCCGGGCAGGTTGAGCATGTTCGAGACGACCTCGAAGTCGCCGTTGTCGGGGTAGCCGTAAGTCCAGAACCACTGGTTGCCGGTGACCTTGATGGTCAGCGCACCCTTGGGAGCGGGCTTGTACTGCTTGGCGATGAGATCGATCGAGGGGACCGCGATGCCGATCAGGATCAGCACCGGAACCAGCGTCCACACCACTTCGAGAATGGTGTTGTGGCTGGTCTTCGAAGCCACCGGATTGGCCCGGCGGTTGAACCGCACCGCGATGATGATGATCAGCAGCAGCACGAAGAGCGTGATGACCGTGATGATCGGCATCAGCACGCCGTCGTGGATCCACTCGCCATATTCGCCAAGCTTGGAATACTGCTGCTGGAGGCCGATTCCGCCTTCCACCGGCATGCCGATGCCCGGCGTTGGCTTCATCGGCGTGTAGCCCGCTGCGGGAACGGCCTCGGCGGCGGGCGCCGCGATTGCGGAAGTGATTGCCAGACTTGACGAAAACGCCATGGCTGCAACGAAATACCGACCGACGGCCTTCGCAGACTCGCCCAAAGTAAGAACGGTTTTGCCCAATATCATGGTTACAGCGCTTCCGTTTTCTTATGATCGCGCAAGTGAGTCGCCTCCCAAGCGCGCACCCCTATGCGGAGGCTTTTTGCCCCCGTTGACAAGGGGCTATACGCGGCCTTGCCGCCTGTCTCAAGCGCCTCTAGGGGATTTTTGACGCATGGGGTCCTCGCACCCCGCCAGAACACATGCAAATTGCACCAAAGGAATACCTCCGATGCAGGAAGAAGAAGTCCTCGCCGAGTTCCGCGCCAGCAAGGCCTTGCTTGAAGGGCATTTCCTGCTTTCCTCGGGTCGGCACAGCGCTTACTATCTCCAGTGCGCACGGGTTCTGATGAACCCCGACCGCGCCGGACGACTCGCTGTCGCGATCGCGGCAAAACTCCCGCACGATATTCGCAAGGCCATCACCAAGGTCGTCTCGCCCGCGATGGGCGGGGTCATCATCGGCCAGGAAATGGGCCGCGCCCTTCAGGTCGACGCGATGTTCGTCGAGCGCCCGACCGGCACGTTCGAACTGCGCCGCGGCTTCAGCCTGGAACCCGGCGACAAGGTGCTGATGGTCGAGGACGTAGTGACCACCGGTCTCTCCAGCCGCGAAGCCATAAAGGCGATCGAGGAAGCCGGCGGCGAAGTGATCGCGGCGGCCTCGCTGATCGACCGCTCCGCCGGTGCGGTGGACCTCGGCGTGCCGTTCTTCCCGCTGGTGGCGCTCAACTTCCCGACGTACGCGCCAGACGAACTGCCGCCCGAACTGGCCGCCACCCCGGCGGTCAAGCCCGGCAGCCGCGCCCAGCCGTAAACGGCTTGAAGGCCCGATCCTCCGTTCTGTCCAGGATGAGCGCATGAACGTCCTCACCCCTTCCCGCCTGCGCCTCGGCGTCAATATCGACCATGTCGCCACCATCCGCAACGCACGCGGCGGCGAGCATCCCGATCCGGCCCGCGCCGCGCAGATCGTGGCGCAGGCCGGGGGTGACGGCATCACCGTGCACTTGCGCGAGGATCGGCGCCATATCCGCGACGAGGATCTGGAGCGGGTGGCCTCGGCCACCGGGCTGCCGATCAACCTCGAAATGGCCGCGACCGACGAGATGCTCGAAATCGCGCTGCGCCACCGCCCGCATGCCGCCTGCATCGTGCCCGAGCGGCGCGAGGAGCGCACGACCGAGGGCGGCCTCGACGCGGCGGGGCAGCACAACCGCCTCGCCCCGATCGTCGCGCGCCTGTCGGACGCGGGCATCCGCGTCAGCCTGTTCATCGCCCCCGAGCCGCGCCAGATCGAAGCGGCGATGAAGCTGGGCGCCCCGGTCGTGGAATTCCACACGGGCGAGTATGCCCATGCCGAGGGCGAGCAGGTCGCGGTCGAACTGCGCCGCATCGTCGACATGGCCGCGCTGGCCGCCAAGAACGGCATCGAGCCGCATGCCGGACACGGCCTCACGTACGAGAACGTGCAGCCGATCGCCGCCATTCCGCAACTGGCGGAACTCAACATCGGCCATTACCTTATCGGTGAGGCGATATTTTGCGGGCTGGAAACGAGCGTGAAGAAGATGCGCCAGTTGATGGACGAGGTACGGTGAAAGGAGCCGGAATTTCATGATTATCGGCCTCGGCTCGGACCTCTGCAACATCGAGCGGATCCAGAACTCGCTCGATCGCTTCGGCGAACGCTTCCTCCAACGCGTCTTCACCGACGTCGAACAGGCCAAGGCTGCGCGCCGTCCGCATACCGTCGCCGGCACGCTGGCCAAGCGTTTCGCCGCCAAGGAGGCCTTTTCCAAGGCGGTCGGTACCGGCTTCAAGGCGGGCGTGTTCATGAAGGACATCGGCGTCGTCAACGCCCCCTCCGGCGCGCCGACCCTGGCCCTGACCGGCGGCGCGAAAACGCGGCTGGACGCCCTGACTCCGGCCGGACACGAACCCGTGGTTCACCTTACGCTCACGGACGATCATCCATGGGCGCAGGCCTTCGTGGTCATCGAAGCGCGCCCCCTTCCCCAATCCTGACGCCGAGTATTTCCGGGACATGATCCAACAGCCCAAGCCGACCATGAACCAGATGCCCGCCAAGGCCCCGCCCGCTGCGGAAAAGGTCAACTGGTTCCAGGAACTGCGCGGGCTTGCGCTGATGTTGCTGGGCGTGCTGGCGTTTCATTCGTTCATCGCCAAGCCGTTCTACATTCCCTCGATCTCGATGATGCCGGGACTGCTGGTGGGCGACCGGCTGGTCGTCTCGAAATATCCCTATGGCTGGAACTGGTCCTCGATCAGCTTCCACCTGCTGCCGCGCAGCACCTGGCGCCTGCTGGGCCGCACGCCGGAATACGGCGATATCGTCATCGTCGTGCCCGGTAATCGCAAGGCCGACCTCATCAAGCGCGTGGTCGCCCTGCCCGGAGACCGCATCGCCGTGATCGACGGCCGCATCCGCCTCAACGGCAAATTCGTGCCGCGCGAGATGATTCCCCCGGTCCGCATCGCCGCCGACGATTCGCTGACCTGCGAGGGCGATGCCGAGCCCGGCCACTGCTACGACGGCTTCGAACAGTTCCGCAACCGCCTGCCCAGCGGCAAGGACGTCTACGAAATGCCGACCTACCGTGAAACATTGCCGAACGGCGCCAGTTATCAGGTGATCGACTACCTGAACCAGGAGCTGGACAATTACGCGGAGATCACGGTGCCGGAAGGGCACGTCTTCCTGATGGGCGACGATCGCGACCGCTCGGCGGACAGCCGCGCCCCGTTCGAGACCGACATGTTCGGCCGTCCCGGCGGCGGTCTCGGCGGGCCTGTGCCGCTCAATGACGTCGGCGGGCGCGCCGAGTTCATCACGTTCTCGCTCGACGGCACCCAAAGCTGGAATCCGCTGACTTGGTGGGGCGCCCTGCGTCCGGGCCGCTCTTTCACCAGTCTGCGCCCGCCGGTCGATCCCGCGAAAGCCTGGAACTGATGGCCTCGGGACCGGAACGCGAGGAAGACCTCACCGGACGCGCCGGTCCCACCGACATTTCCGATCCGCTGATCCGCACCGAAGCGCGCAAGGCCTTCGTCTGGATCGGCATGGCGGCGCTGCTGGCGCTGGCCGTGTTCCTCTCGCAATCGCTGCTCGTCATCTTCGGCGGGATCGTGTTCGGCGCTCTGATCGACGGCGGCGCACGGGTGCTCCGCAAGGTCCTGCCGCTGCCGCGCGGCGTCTGCGTCCTGCTCGTGCTGCTGCTGGCGATGCTGTTCCTGCTCTGGGTCGCGCGCTTTGCCGGCAGCCAGATCGCCATGCAGGCGGCGGAACTGCCCGCGACGATCGAAAGCCAGTTCCGCCACGGCCTGAGCTGGCTCCACGCCCATGGTATCCAGCCACGCATCACCGATCTGCGCGGCATGGCGCAGGAGGCCGTCGGCGGGATCGGGCAAGTGACCCGCGTGGTCGGCGGCCTGATCGGCGTGGTCACCACCCTGTTCCTGATCCTGGTGCTGGGCATCTACTTCGCGCTGGAACCCCGGCTCTACCAGCGCGGCGTCGGCTGGATGCTGCCGATCGACCGCCGCGATCACTTCGAGAGCACAGTCACGATCATGGGCCAGGCCCTGCGGCGCCTGCTGTTCGGCCGCCTGATCGGGATGACCGTGGAAGGCCTGTTCACCTGGGCGATGCTCCAGTTCTACGGGGTGCCGATGGCCGCCCTGCTCGGCCTCATCACCGGCCTGCTCGCCTTCCTGCCCAATATCGGCGCGCCGATTTCCGGGATGATCATGATTCTCGTCGGCTTCTCCGGCGGCTACGAGATGGGGCTCTACACGATCATCGTCTACGTGCTGATCCACCTGATCGACGGCTACCTGATCGTGCCGATGATCGCGCGCAAGACCGTGGACCTGCCCCCCGCGCTGGTGCTGGCGGCGCAGCTCATCATGGGCGTGCTGTTCGGCCTGCTCGGCCTCGCCCTTGCCGACCCATTGGTGGCGATGATCAAGATCTGGCTGGAGCGCGAGGCGGACCGCAACGGCGGCGGCGCCTCGGCCGATATCGCGGATAGCCCCGCTTGACCGGCGCTTGCGGGCAGGCGAGACCCTGAACCATGGCCCGCAAGTTCCTCTACATCATCGCCATTCTCGTGATCCTGGTCATCGGGGTCTTCGTGGCCCTGCGGATATGGTCGGAGGACCTGACAGAACTCGCCTTCGTTCCGAACGTCGAATATGCCCACAAGGATGCGCTCGGCCCCGAGGCTTGGCGCGATCAGAAGATGTGGCTGGCCCGGCCGGACATGCCGGACGATCCCTCGCGCTGGCTGCCGCCGGGCGTGGAGAAGCCGAGGACGCGATACAGGGTCGCGGTGTTCTTCGTCCACCCCACCAGCCTCGTCGCCCGCAGCGCCTGGAACGGGGACGTGACCGACGCCTTCTCGCAGGACCGCGCCGCGCTCTTCGTGAAAGGCATGGCCAGCCCGTTCAACCGCGCCGAGATCTGGGCGCCGCGCTACCGGCAGGCGGCGATCGGCGCCTTCCTCACCGCCGCGCCGGAAGCCAACCAGGCCATCGATCTCGCCTATTCCGACGTGCTCGCCGCTTTCGACCAGTTCGTGAAGAGCGTGCCGCGCGGCCGCCCGATCGTCGTGGCCGGGCACAGCCAGGGCGCCTTTCTGTTGCGCCGCGTGCTGCGCGACCGGGTGGCGGACAAGCCGCTCGCGAAGCGCATTATCGCCGCCTACGTGATCGGCTGGCCGGTCTCGCTCGCCCACGACCTGCCGAAGATGGGCCTGCCTGCCTGCACCGCGCCGAAGCAGACCGGCTGCGTCGTCTCCTGGCTCTCGGTCGCCGATCCCGCCGATACCAAGATGCTGCTCAACGCCTATGGCCGCCGCACCGGGCTGGACGGGCAGGGCGTGGCCGAAAGCCCGTTCCTCTGCACCAACCCGCTGACCGGCAGCGAGGGCGGCAGCGCCGATGCCGCGACCAACCTCGGCACACTGGTTCCCGAGTTCCGCCCCGATTCCCGCAGCGCCAGCGGCACTCTTGTGAAGGCGACGGTGCCAGCCAGTTGCGGCCCAGACCATTTTCTCCACATCGGACCGCCTCCGGCGCTGAACATGGGGCCTTACGTGCTTCCCGGAAACAACTACCATCTCTATGACGTCACCCTTTTCTGGGCGAACCTTCGCGCGGATTTCGAAGGACGGGTTGCGACATGGCAGAAGGCACAGTGATCACCACCAGCGCGCTGGACTATCGCGATGCCTTGCCCGAATCCGGCGGAGCGCTGCTGGGGCTGGACCTCGGCACCCAGACCATCGGCACCGCCTTCTGCGACGCGGGCTGGCGCTTCGCCTCGCCCGGTAAGACGCTGAAGCGCGGCAAGTTCGGTGCCGACCGCGAACTGCTGCTGGAGCTTATCCGCGAGCGCTCGATCAAGGGTATCGTCATCGGCCTGCCGCTCAACATGGACGGTTCCGAAGGCCCGCGCTCACAGTCGAGCCGCGCCTATGCCCGCAATCTCGGCGCATTGGGCCTGCCGATCCTGCTCTGGGACGAGCGCTGGTCCACTTCCGGCGCCGAGCGGGGCCTGCTAGAACAGGACATGAGCCGCGCAAAACGCGCCACGCGGATCGATTCCGCCGCGGCGGCGGTGATCCTGCAAGGGGCCATCGATGCCCTGGCAGGCGGGATGTTCTAGGCTCCGGCCCGCCGTACCCGAGCTTCGGCCGAAACCAGCCGACTGCCGCAACCTTCCGCCTCGCGCCAGACCGCATCGCGCGCCTCGGCGCTTGTCGCCTGCGCCGCCAGCGCCTCCCAGGCGACCAGCCTCATGCGATCGCTGGGATGCCCTTTGCCGAAGCGCGCGGCGAGATCGCGCGCTTCCTCCCCGCCCAGTGCCACGGCGATGCGCAGGAAGCTCTCGCTGGGGCCATGGCCGTGCAGCCGGGTGACGGTGCCATTCGCGATGTCGAAATCGTAGCGGTCCATCCAGCCCTGCACCGCCTGCGTATGCACGAGGTTCAGCGCCACCGAGAGCGAGGTCGGCGGATGCTGGACATGGACATCGCGCCGCGCCCGGTAGTGAACCAAGCACCCCGGTTCGAGCACGAGGCGTCCGCGAGGCACTAGATCAACCGCCTCGCCCGCATTGCCGACGACGGCCTCGTAGTCGTATTCGAATTCGTCGGAACGATAGCCCGGCCCGAAATAGCCCAGCGCCAGAATGTCGGCAGTGTGATCGTGCGCCAGCCCATAACCCAGCGTTTCCGGTCCCCCGGCCCGGTAGAGCGCGTCCTGCTCGGAAGGCCAGATGCGGGCATTCAGAAAGAAGCTGCCCTGTCCCGGCGTCACCAGCATGATCGACTGCGGCCCGACGCCTTCGAGCGCGTCGGCGCCGTCGGGAACCGGCGCCAGCCCCGAGATCAGGTCCACCAGCAGGTCGCCCAGAAAGTTCCGGTCGTTGCCGAGACGTTGCAGCCAGTTGGCCGCATGGGACAGGCTCACCTCGTCACGCGGGTCGAAGCCCCAACTCGACAGGGTATCGACGAATTCCGCAAGCGAGGCGCTCGTCGGATCACGCAAGGTCATTATCCGCGCCATTGCGCCACTCTTTCCAGTTCTGGCCACTGCGCGATCAGGGAACGATGAAGGTCCCGCGCGGGACCCGCCAGTTCCCTGTCTTCGCCCTCCGCCACCGTGCCCAGCAGCACCAGCCCGGCGCGCGTATCGATGGCGAGGATCGCGCGCAGCGCCTCCCAGCGCAGCGCTGCCGACCCCATGCCGTCGACGATCCGCGACAGCACCGGCACCGCATCCTGCCGCCCGAGACCAGCCAGTACCGCCATGGCCATTTCCAGCCGGTTGTACTCGGCGGTCAGCGCCGCCTGTCCCTGGAAGGCACCGTCCTCCAGAGCGAACGCGCGCACCGGACAATGCAGCGAGGCCAGTCGCTGCAACCGCAGCACGACGAGGCTCCCGTCAACCTCCTGGAGCTTGAACGCCTCCCGCGCGCCGTTGCGGTAAAGCGCGTCGCCGGGTTCGAGTGCAACCGGCTCGATATGCAGCGTGCCGGATGAATCGCGTAAGATCCGGTCTCCCCGCCCGCTCCCGGCGAGCACGCGCGACCATGCCTGCTTGGGCGCGAACTCCACCGTCAGGGGAGGCGGATCACGCGCCAGCGCTTCCCCGTCGTAGACTGCCAGTGCCAGCGTGGCGGTTCCCGCATGGGCCAGCAACACAGTGTTCATCGTCTCGCGGTGGGCATGGCGGAACGGCAATTGCCCGAGGGGAAAGCTGCCGATCGCCTCGACGCCGCGCCTGACCAGCTCCGAAACCAGCGCGCCCGCCGCGTCTTGATTGCCTTCGAACAGCGCCGCAAGCGGCCCGCAAGCCTCCAGTTCCGTCCCCCTGCCGAAGCGCTCCAACGCCGTGAGCACCGGTGCGACATGGGGTAAGGCACGCCAGTCGGCGACCGTCCTTGCCAGTTCGCGCTGCCCCAGCACCCATGCCTCTTCATCCTGCGCGAGCGCCTTCAGGTCCTCATGCACCTGCATCGGCGGTGTGCCTCAGGTGCCGGGATGGAGTTCGTAGAGGCAGGGCAGCAGCAACGCGTGGTTGTCCTCCAGGCACTGTCGCGGACCATGGAGCCCCGTCGGCTGCTCATGCGGAGAGAAACCGGCAAGGTCCGGAATGCTGGTAAATGCGATCTGCGGCAATTCCGGAGTCATCACGTCAGGTAGTTGCAAGACTTTCCCTTTCGGCCTTTCCCTCGCCGCCTGGGAAGATGATGCCGCACACCTGACTTTTGAATGAGTTAATTCCCTGAAACTTTAAACCCCAATTTAACCAGCGAAAACGGCCGACGGGGTTGTTGTATAATGCGCACAACCGTTCGTGGTTAATGGCACGGCGCCGTCCGCAGGATCACCAGCAGACCGCGCGGCTGTTCATAAGCCTCGCCGAGCACGCGGCGCCCCGCATCGGCGCGGGCGCGGTCCAGTATCGCCTCGGGCACATCGACCTCGTGGCAAATGAGGTCCGCCGAACCCAGCAGTCGCGCCTCCCGCAGGGTGAGGTCATCGGGATCCGAGCTGCGCAGCACGATCTCGACCGTCTCGCTCGCCGGATCGGCAGCCTCGGAAAGCCATCGGGCGACACGCTCCGGCCCGGCGTCCGTCAGCGGATCGAGCACTCCGCCCTGCCCCAGCGCCGCATCCAGCGCCTGCCGCCGCTCGCCCGGATCGGAAAAACGCGCGCGCAAGGCAGGCCGCGCCGCGAGCAGTGCGCGGGCCAGAGCGCCCAGCGTCTGCGGTAGCAGCGCCTCCAGCCGCAGGCGCAACTGCTTGGCCAACCCTGCCGAAGCCCCGCCCGTGCCGATGGCAAGGAGCACCGGGGTGCGGTCGAGAATCGAAGGCACGGTGAAATCGCAAAGCATCGGCCGGTCCGGCGCATTGACCAGCAGCCCCGCCGATTGCGCCTGCTCCACCCCGGCGCGGGCGGCACCCTCGTCTTCCTCGGCGATGAAGGCGATCCGCGCGCCCTGGGCAATACCTTGCGCAAGATCGGCAACGACCTGCCCGCCCGCCCGCTCGACGAGGCGACGCTTGGCCTCGGCGGCCTCTCCGCTGCCGGTGACGACCACCGGGCGACCGGCGATGCGATGGAACAGCGGCAGGCTCTCGATCATGAAAACAGGACCTCAAACGAAAAGGAACGGCGAAGCGCGCCGTTCCTATCCATTCAATGCCTGCTTGTCGAAGCCCGACTCAGGCGAGCCAGTCCGGCACCGTTTCGGCGGCGAGGATCGCTTCCGGTTCGATGCGGGCGGCGACCACCGCCCACTTGTCGCCATCGACCATGACCTCGGGCACCAGCGCGCGGCTGTTGTAGGTGTTGGCCATCGTCGCGCCGTAGGCCCCGGCAGTGCGGAAGATCGCGAGATCGCCCGCCGCGACTTCGTCGATCTCGCGGCCCATCGCGAAAGTATCCGAGCTTTCGCAGATCGGGCCGACGATGTTGGCGGTCATCGTCTTCCCATTGGGCTTCACCGCCGCGAAATCGTGCCAGGCATCGTACATGGCCGGGCGGGCGAGGTCGTTCATCGCCGCATCAACGACGACGAAGGGATTCACCACGCCCTCCTTCACGCGGACGACTTCGGTGACGAGCACACCGGAATTGCCGGTGATCACGCGGCCCGGCTCGAACATCAGGGTGACGCCCCAGTCCTTCGCGACCGAGGCGACCATCGCGCCGTAGTCCTGCGGGGTCGGCAGCGAATCGCTTGCCTTGTAGGGCACGCCGAGACCGCCGCCGAGGTCCATGTGCGTCACCGAGTGGCCTTCGGCGCGGATCGCCGCCATCAGCTCGCCCATCTTAAGGAAAGCGAGGCGCGAGGGTTCGAGGTCGGAAATCTGGCTGCCGATATGGACCGCAAGGCCCTTCATCTCCAGCCCCGGCAAGGCCGAGAGCCGGGCATAGATGCCGCCCGCGCGGTCGTAGGGGACGCCGAACTTGTTGTCCGCCTTGCCGGTGGAAATCTTGGCATGGGTACGGGCATCGACGTCCGGATTGACGCGGAGCGCGCAAGGCGCGCGCAGGCCGAGGGACGCGGCGATTTCCGCCAGTTCCACGCCCTCTTCCTCGCTTTCGAGGTTGAACTGGCCGATCCCCGCCTTGAGCGCGGCCGTCAGTTCGCGGCGGGTCTTGCCGACGCCCGAAAAGACGATGTCACCGGCCGCCATGCCGCCCGCGAGCGCGCGGTTCATCTCGCCTTCGGAGACGACGTCGGCACCGTAGCCCTCGTTCGCCAGCAGGCGCAGCACGGCGAGGTTGGGGTTGGACTTCACCGCGAAGGCGATGTGGACGCTGGGCAGTTCGGCCAGCGCCTCGCGGAAGACACGGGCGTGGCGGCTGATCGTCGCACGGGAATAGACGTAGACGGGGGTGCCGACTTCGCGGGCGATCGCGGCCAGCGGCACGTCTTCGGCGAAAAGCTCGCCGTTGGTCAGGGCAAAATGGTCCATGGGTGTCTCGGTATCTGGAAGGCTTATCGAGCCTGAAAAACTTACTCTGGCGGCGGGAGATCGAAGGGATCGTCGTCCCGTGGTTCCGAGCGGGTGCGCAGTTCCACGCTGCGTTCGGGGATCGCCAGCGTCGGTGTCTGGAGCAGTTCGGCGCTGCCCGGTTTCTGCGCGCGGCCGTAAGGCGCGGGCGGAAGCTGCTGCCCCGGTTTCAATGCCAGCGCCGCCCTCTGGCCGCAGGCCGAGAGCGCGAGAAGCAGGATCAGGGCGGCAGTCTTGCGCATCAAGCTCACTCCAGACCGAGCGCAAGCCGGGCTTCGGCCACGCGCAGGCGTACCTGATCGGGCGCGGTGCCGCCGTGCGACTTGCGCGCGGCGACCGAAGCCTCGACCGAGAGCGCCTTGAATACGCGCTCGTCGATGCGGCTGTCGATGGCCTTGAGGTCCTCCAGCGGCAATTGGTCGAGCGCTACGCCGCGCTGCTCGGCCAGCTTCACGGCCGAGCCGGTGATGTGGTGCGCCTCGCGGAAGGGAATGTTGCCCTCGCGCACCAGCCAGTCGGCGAGATCGGTGGCAGTGGCGAAGCCCAATTCGGCGGCGCCGCGCATGCGATCGGTGCGGAAGCGGGTTTCCGCGACCATCCCGGTCATCGCCGCGATCGACAGCGCCAGCAGGCTGGCCGCCTCGAAGACCGGCGGCTTGTCGTCCTGCATGTCCTTCGAATAGGCGAGCGGCAGGCCCTTCATGGTGATCATCAGGCTGGTCAGGCAGCCTACGATCCGGCCGGAATGGCCGCGAACCAGCTCGGCGGCGTCGGGATTCTTCTTCTGCGGCATGATCGAGCTGCCGGTCGACAGCGAATCGGGCAGCGCCACGAAGCCGAAGGGCTGGCTGGCCCAGATGATGAACTCTTCGGCCAGGCGCGAGAGGTGCAGCGAGCACTGCGCGGCGGCCATCAGGTAATCGAGCGCGAAGTCGCGATCCGACACCGAATCGAGGCTGTTGTCGGTCGGCGCGTCGAAGCCCAGTGCCTGTGCGGTCATCGTGCGGTCGATCGGGAAGCCGGTTCCGGCGAGCGCAGCGGCGCCGAGCGGGCTGCGGTTCATGCGCTTGCGGGCGTCGGCGAAGCGCGAACGGTCGCGGCCGATCATCTCGTAATAGGCCATCAGGTGATGGCCGAGCGTCACCGGCTGCGCGGTTTGCAAGTGGGTGAAGCCGGGCATGATCGAATCGGCATGCTCACCGGCGCGGGTGACGAGCGCCTTTTGCAGCGCATCCAGCCCCGCCTCGGCCTGATCGACGGCATCGCGCACCCAAAGGCGGAAATCGGTCGCCACCTGGTCGTTGCGCGAACGGGCGGTGTGCAGGCGTCCGGCGACCGGGCCGATCAGCTCGGCCAGACGGCCCTCGGTGGTCATGTGGATGTCTTCGAGGTCCCAGTTTTCCGGGACTCCCGAGACTTCGTACTCGGCCGCGACCTGATCCAGACCGTCGCGAATCGTGATCGCATCCTCGGCCGAAACCACGCCGCAGGCGCCCAGCATCGCGACGTGTGCCTTGCTGGCCGCGATGTCTTGCCGCCACAATGCCTTGTCGAAGGGGATCGAGGCATTTATCTCGCGCATGATCGCAGACGGTCCACCTTCGAACCGTCCACCCCACATCTGGTTGGAGCCCGCCGCCTTGCTGTCTTCCAAATCGTTCAAGTCGCTCGTCCTGTATTCCGTGGCGGGGGCCGGCGCCCTCCTGATCGCGGGCTGCGATAGGCAAAGCGGCAAGGACGCGCAACAAAAGGCTTCCGAAAGCGCCGCTCCGGCAACACCGGCCGCCGAAAAGCCGACCGGAAAGGTCGATCGCTCGCACAAGGGCGATCCGATGCCCGACGTCACCCTGGTGGACAACACCGGCGAGAGCCTCGACCTCATGTCGCTGAAGGGCAAGCCGCTGCTGATCAACCTCTGGGCCACCTGGTGCGCCCCCTGCATCGCCGAGATGCCGACGCTGGAGGCGTTGGCCAAGGACCCGAACGGCAAAGTCCAGATCCTGCCGATCTCCGAGGATACCGGCGACACCTACAAGGTCGTCGAGATCCTGCGCCGCCGCAAGCTCGACAATATCCAGCCCTGGGTGGACGAGAACGGCGACCTCGGCTTCCAGTACGGCGGCAACCTGCCGGTCACCGTGCTGTTCGACAGCCAGGGCCGCGAAGTCTGGCGCTATACCGGCGGCAACGACTGGTCCTCTCCCGAAGCCGCCAAGCTGCTGGCGGAAGCGAAGTAAGGCCCTTCCCTCTCCACGGGCAGCTTCGAAAAGTTTCCCGTGGAACAATGCGCAGCGTCCGGCTCAGTAGGTTTCCGGTGCGCCCGTGCCCATGAACTTGGAGAGGTTCATGTGCAGCGATGCCACCGACCGCTCCATGTACGGATTGGGCTGCGCGCCCCGGAAACCCAGGTTCTTCATGCCCTGCTGGACGGCCGCCATATTGGCGAAGTCCTGCTGGAGCACCGGCGGCCAGTCGGTGGGAGCAGTGTATTCCCACTCCGTCTCGGGCGCCTCGCCCTCGGGCCAGAGTTCGTAGACGGCGGCCTCGAAAATGCACTTGTCCGGATCGGTGCCGTAGGGCCGCGCCTGATAGCAGAGCATGTTGTTGACGGCGTGGCCGATCTGGAAGTTCGGGAAGATCTGCCAGGACGTGCCCGCCTGCGCAGTGTGCTTCGGGTCCACCGTCGGCCAGATCACGCCGCGCATCGCGTCTTCCTTGCGCGCGGTGCCGATCCAGTAGGCCGAGACTTCCGCCGCCGGGGTGCCTTCGGGCAATTCGTCCTTCAAGCGATTGGCAACGTCGACCAGCGTCATCGTCGTGTTGGTATTGGCGTTGGCCCAGGTGAAGTTCTGCATGTCCGCCGTGGTCAGGCGCGGGTCCTCACCGGCGCCGAGGCGCAGCTTGCCGGAGTCCTCCTCCTGCCCCTTGGGCGCGTCGTAGCCGATGTTCGAATGGAGGCCCTGGTTGCGCGCCCAGCCGCGAAACTGACCGAATTCCATGAATTCCGGGTGCGTGGTGGCGACATGGTAGGTCTCGCAAAAGGCCTCCATCGCGACCTTCCAGTTACATTCGAACACTACCCACTTGCGCCAGCGCGGGCGCATGTTCTGGAGGCCGTAGGGATCGAGCATGCCCGCCGCCGGATGCAGATAGTCGGCCAGCGGCATCGAACCGGGGTCGAGATTGATCCAGATCCACCCGCCCCAGGTATCGACTTTGACCACGCCCAGATCGGCCCGGCCGCCGCAGAGATGCCCCTGCCAGTCTTCCTGATGCTCAAGGTAGGTATTGGCGCCGTCGAGGCCGAAGGTCCAGCCGTGGTAACCGCAGATGAAGTTGCGGCGCGTGCCTCTGGCATTACGCTTTCCCGGCGGCGTATCGACCAGCTTGCGGCCGCGATGCGGGCAGACGTTGTGGAAGGCATGGAGTTCGGTTTCGGAAGCGCGGACGACGATCACCGAATCGTCGATGATGTCGAAAGTGATGAAATCGCCGACCTCCGGAATGTCTTCCAGCCGCCCGGCTTGCAGCCAGACTTTGCGCCACAGCCTGTCGCGCTCGGCCCTGGCGTAGTCCGGCGAGATGTAGGCCTCGGTCGGGACGCGTACCGGGACGGTCAGGTCCTCGGGAGCCTGCACGATCCTACCCTGCTCACCCATCACTCTTTTTCCATTCTTATACGCGCGGATTTGCGGCCGTTATCCCATTATTCGCACGGAACGCCAATCGCGGGAGCGTAATTGCGGCCGCGCGGCAGGGTGCCGATGGCAAGGCTGCTTGCCGCCATCGTGCCGATCGCCCGATAGAGGAACATCTCATAGCTGCCCGTCGGGTCATGGATCAGTCACCGTAGGAAAGCTCGACCCGCGTCGTCTCGCCATCCGGCCCCATCGGCGAATCGTACTCGATGCAGGTGCAGACCGGATTGGCGTGGCTGGCGAACAGCTTCTCCTCATCCGCCTTGGTCATCGGCAGGCGCGCGGGATCGCTGATGATCGCCTGTGAGCGTTCGAAATCCTCGCGGCTGTTCCACCAGATTTCCATCACGCAGTCGTAGCCGGGATCGTGCACTTCGCCGGTGATCGGGTTCTTTTCCGGCACCAGATAGCGCCGCACATAGCGCACCGCGCCGGGGATCGCCGGCGCCGCGCCCATCTTCTTCGAAAGCTGCGAGTGCTGGTTCTCGTAGTAGTCCATGAACTCGTCCATGGTCATGTCGGCGCGCTTGCGGAAAAAGCACAGTTGCTTGAGCATGATTACGCCCTCCTGAGCGCCAGAACGCTGCCTTCGAGATCGCCGCAGATCCACACGGTGCCATCCGGCCCCACGTCCAGCCCGGTCATGTTCCCCATCGGCCCGCACATGTGGCCCACGCCGCCGAGCGGCTTGGGATCGGTGCCTTCCGGCGGCCCGACCGGCAGCCCCTGCGCGATCACTTCGCGTGCGCCGCCCGTAAGGTCCGACTGCACCACTTCGCGGCGCTTCACGTCGATCACGGTGATCCGGCCATCGCGGATCGCCAGCCCCTCGGGCCGGACCAGATCCTCAATCACCGCTTCCGCGCGCCCGCCGACCAGCTTGACCACGCGGCCCGCGCCGCTTTCCGTGACATAGACCGTGCCGTCCCCGGCCACCGCCACGCCCTTGGGACGGTCGAGCCCGGACACCAGCTCCTCCACTTTGCCGCCCGAAACCGAATGAACCTTGCCGGTGCCATATTCGGCGAAGACCACCGCGCCCGAGGGGGCAATGGCCACGCCCATCAGCTGGTCGAACCCGCTGGCCAGCAGTTCCATCGAGGGGCCGGCGGGATGGAACTTCGCGACTTCGCCATTGGCAGTCGTCACGATCATCTCGCCCGCGCCCGCCGCGACGACGCCGCGCGAGTATCCGGGGAAGTTCGGGCTGAACAGCATGCCTTCCAGCTTCACCGCCTCCCCCGCGCGCAGCGAGAAGACGAAGCCACCGTCGGCGATCCACAGCACCCCATCCGCGCCCATCGAGACATCAAGCGGCCATTGCAGGCCCTTCTCGATCAGCGGCTTCACCAGACCGCCCGCGGCCTTTGGCGTGGTGATCTCGTGGATCGAGCCGAGAATGTGCGAGATGAACAGCCGGTCGCCGACGAACGTGCAGTTGTCCAGCCCCGCGCCGATATCGGCCAGCACCGTCTTGGCGCCGGTGCGCGGATCGATGCGCAGCACTTGCCCGCTGGCGACCTGGGTGGAGACGATCATGCCCTCTGCATCGAACTTCACCGAATCGGGCACGCCAAGATCGCCGCAGACCACTTCGGGCTCACCGCTGCCGTCCAGATTGACGCGCCAGATCGCATTGGCGCCCATCACCGGCATGTAGAGCTTGCCGTCCGGGCCCACTTCGAAGGCGTTGGGCATCGGCACATTGTCCGCGATCACGCGCGGTGCGCCGCCGTTGCGATCGAATTCGAGCACTTGCGCGCCCATTTCGCAGCCGCCCGCGATCAGGCGGCCCTGCGAATAGGTGATCGGGTTGGCGACGGGCAGGTCGCCGTAGACGACCGCGCTGGTGCCGTTCGGGCGCAGCACGGAAACGCGGCCTTCGGTGATTTCGGTGGCGTAGAGGTTGCCCTCATCATCGAAGGCAAGATCGTCAGGCGCGGTAATTCCGCCGCCCATCGGGCTGATCACTTCCACCGCGCCGCTGTCCGGATCGACCGCGCTGATCTGGCTGCCGCCCACTTGGGCGACATAGATCCGCCCGTCCGCCCCGGTGCGTAGGCCATTGGCGCTGTAGAGCCGCGTCGACGGCGTCATGCGGTGCAGCATCCAGCCGGCGGCCGGGCGGGCGGAGACGACGCCGTGGTTGCGTCCTGCGGGTTCGAGCATCGGTGAAATCGTCCTCTCGTCCGGCGCTCTTGCGGCCGTTCTTTTCCCTTCGAGCCTATCCAGCACATCCGAAGCAGGCAACGCGAGGACCCGGGCCAGAGCCTCTCGGGCGCGCACTATCGCCCCGGCGACGTTCGGCGGGCTTTGTTCGATTGCCCCGCCCTCCCCCGTGCGCATATTCGATCGTCAGACGGAAAAGAGACCGCCTCCATCAGAGACGGTCAGCCGGGAGAGTTCCATGGAAGAGATGCGTTTCGACGGCCGCGTGGCCGTGATCACCGGGGCCGGACGCGGGCTTGGCCGGGCCTATGCGCTGCTGCTGGCCGCGCGCGGGGCCAAAGTGGTGGTCAACGATCTGGGCGGCGCGATCCGGGGCGATCTCGATGCGCCGGGCGCGGATATCAGCGTGGCTCAGAGCGTGGTGGACGAGATCGTGGCGGCCGGCGGAGAGGCGATCGCCAACACCGATTCCGTCGCCACCCCCGAAGGCGGCAAGGCCATCGTCCAGGCCGCGCTGGACCAGTGGGGCCGGATCGACGTGCTGGTCCACAATGCCGGCAACGTGCGCTACGGATCGATCCGCGAGCTTTCCAGCGGCGACCTTCACGCCGTGCTCGACGTCCATCTGCTCGGCGCGTTTCACGTGGTGCAGGCCGCGTTCGGGCCGATGTGCGATGCCGGGTACGGCCGAATCGTGCTGACCAGCTCGGTCGGCGGGCTCTACGGCAACGAGCGCTGCGTGAACTACGGCATCTCGAAGTCGGCGATGCTGGGCCTGAACAACATCGCCGCGCTGGAGGGTGAAGCGCACAGTGTGAAGTGCAACGTGATCGTGCCCGGCGCGGTGACGCGCATGGCCGAGGGGCTCGATATCTCGCAGTACCCGCCGATGGAGCCCGAACTGGTGGCCCCGGTAGTCGGCTGGCTCTCGCACGAGCAATGCCCGGTGACCGGCGAGATGATCGCATCGATGGCAGGCCGCGTGGCGCGGATGTTCGTAGCGGAAACCGAGGGCGTCTATCGCCCGCACTGGACCATCGAGGATGTCGCGGAGGCTTCGGAAGCCTTCCACGACAAGGCGAAGCTGCACGATTTCGGGCTGCACGGGCATGTCGATCACATCGGCTACTCGTTCAAGATGGCGACTGCTGGCGCGGACGCCTGAAGATGCGGCGCCGGCCCACTCCCCCACCCGATCTTCCTACGGGGCATACTCTGGGAGGTCGGGTGGGGGAGTGGGCCGGTGCCGCAAGCCTTCGACGGATGTCGAAGGCGCATCACCACTAATGAACAACACTGTTGACAACTAACCAGCCGCTGCATCAGATTCAGCGGTAACGGGCGACCGAAGCAGAGTCGCCGCCAAGAGGATGCCCATTCGATGGAAATGACCTGCCTCAAGTCAGACGTGCCCGCGCCCGAGGAACTCGACATCCCGGCGCTCAAGGCCAAGTACCGTCAGGAACGTGACAAGCGCATGCGGCGCGAGGGCGGCGAGCAGTACGTGCGGCCGACCGACGACTTTTCCGACAATTACGCCCACGATCCGTTCACACCCGTTGCCGAGCGCGAGGCGCTGGTTGAGGATATCGACGTCGCCATCCTCGGCGCCGGGTTCTCGGGCATTTTGGCCGGCTATCACCTGCACAAGCAGGGCGTTTCCAACGTGCGCAACATCGATCACGCCGGCGGCTTCGGCGGCGTGTGGTACTGGAACCGCTATCCCGGCGTGCAGTGCGACAACGATGCCTACTGCTATCTGCCGCTGCTGGAAGAAACGGGCTTCATGCCCAGCAAGAAGTTCTCGGACGGCTGGGAAATCCAGCAATACTGCCAGGACATGGCCGAGCGTTTCGAGCTGACCGACAAGGCGCTGTTCCACACGCTGGTCACCGGCATCCGCTGGGATGAGGGGCTGAAGCGCTGGCATGTGACCACCAATCGCGGCGACGACATCCGCGCGCGCTTCGTGGTGATGGCGGGCGGCGCGATGAACATGCCGAAGCTGCCCGGCATCCCCGGCATTCACGACTTCAAGGGCAAGATGTTCCACACCAGCCGGTGGGAGCATGACTATACCGGCGGTTCGTGGACCGCGCCGGAGCTGGAAAAGCTGCGCGACAAGCGTGTCGCCATCGTCGGCACCGGGGCGACCTCGGTCCAGGCGGTGCCCCATCTCGCCAAGTATGCCAAGCACCTCTATGTGTTGCAGCGCACGCCTTCGAACATCGACGAGCGGCCCAATCCGCCGACCGACGCCGCGTGGGCGGCCTCGCTCCAGCCCGGCTGGCAGCAGGAGCGCATGGCCAACTTCCACCGCGCCGCGCAGCAGTTCTTCATCCCCGGCGAGCCCGACCTGATCTGCGACATCTGGACCGAGATCAGCCGCAACCTGGCCATCGAACTGGGCGAGGAAGGCTGGCCCGCGCTCGATCCGCTGGAATTCATGGACCGCCGCGAAGTGGTGGACTTCCAGGTGATGGAACGCCTGCGCCGCCGCGTTGACTCGATCGTCGAGGACAAGGACACGGCGGAAAAGCTGAAGCCCTACTTCCGCTTCATGTGCAAGCGGCCGCTGTCCAACAACGACTACTACCCCGCGTTCAACCAGCCCAATGTCACGCTGATCGACGTGTCCAGCACGCAAGGCGTGGAGCGGATGACCGAGAAGGGCTTCATCGCCGACGGCCTGGAGCACGAAGTCGACCTGATGATCTTCGCCTCCGGCTTCGAAGTGACCAGCGACCTCAAGCGTCGCTGGGGCATCGACACGGTGGAAGGACGCGGCGGCAAGTCGATCTACGACCACTGGACCAACGGTGCGAGCACGTTCCACGGCGTGATCACCGACGAGTTTCCGGCGATGTTCTACATGGGCTACATCCAGGGTGCGACGAACTCCTCCACCACCGAGCAGTTCGGGCGTCAGGCCGAGCACATCGGCTTCATGGTCGGTGAAACGCTGCGCCGCGGTGCCAGCACCATCGCCGCCACCAAGCAGGGCGTCGAAGGCTACTGCGCGCACTGCAAGGAAAACGAAGTCGACATGTCCGGCTTCCAGAACGATTGCACCCCCAGCTACTTCAACAACGAAGGCGACAAGGAACTGAAGTGGGCGCTGTTCCGCGGCTATCTGCCCGGCTGGGACGCCTTCCGCGACATGCTGGGCGACTGGCGCAAGACCGAGAAACTCGAAGGCGTGCAGTTCGAGGACGCCTCCACCGCCCACCTGACGAGAGCAACTGCGGAAAGCGTTGTGGAAGAGCGCTGAGGCGTCACGCGGCGGACCGAACCTCTCCCCGGTGTGTCGGCCGGGAGAGGTATGGTCCGCCTATCGCCCTTTCCACTCCGGCTTGCGTTTCTCGGCAAAGGCGCGCGGGCCTTCCTGGGCGTCAGCACTGTTGTAGGTAAGCTCATGTGCCGCCCGCGCGGCTGCTAGCGCGGCGGAGCGGCCCATCTCGGTCGAGAGCATCACCGTCTCCCGCGCGGCCTTTACCGACAGCGGAGCGCCCTCCAGCACTTCCAGCGCCAGTTCGATGGCCGCGTCCAGCACCGCGCCGGGCTCGGCAAGGCGGTTGACGAGGCCGATCTCGTAAGCGCGCCGGGCAGTGATCGGCTTTCCGGTCAGCATGATCTCCATCATGATCCGCTGCGGGATCATGTGGATCAGCGGCGAGGCCCAGGGGCTGCCGCGCCCGACCTTCACCTCGGTAATCGCGAACTTGGCATTGGTGCTGGCGACGCAGAGGTCGCAGGCCTGCGCGATCATCCAGCCGCCCGCAAAAGCGTGTCCGTTGACGGCGGCAATGGTCGGCTTGGTCAGTTCGATGGTGTCGTAGGGCAGCGCGTAAAGATCGCGCGGCGGCACGGCCATGCCGGTTTCAACCATCTCCTTCAGATCGCCGCCCGCGCAGAAAGCCTTGTCGCCGCTGCCGGTGAGGATGGCGATGCGGGCGGAGGCATCGGCCTCGAAGGTCACCCAGGCCTCGTGCAGACCCTCGCGCACTTCGCGGCTGAGGCAATTGCGCTGTTCGGGGCGATTGATGGTGATGACCGCGATGCCGCCGTCATGGGCATCGTAGATGACGGCCCGGCTTTCTTGCGAACTCGACACTTCAGAAGCCCCTTTTCTCGATCTCGTGGGCGGTGCGCGACAGGGCTTCGCGGAAGTCGGGATGGGCGATGGCGACCAGCCGCTTCGCGCGTTCGGCCAGCGTCTGGCCCTTGAGCTGCGCCGCGCCGTATTCGGTGACGATCACGTCCACCTCGGTTCGCGCGGTGGTGACGGGGCCGGAGAGAGAGGGGACGATCTTGCTCAGCGTGCCGCCCTTGGCGGTGGAGGCCAGCACGATCAGCGAGGCACCGCCCGGCACGCGCGATCCCGCGCGGACGAAATCGACCTGCCCGCCGGTGCCGCCGAGATAGGTCGCGCCCGATTGCTCGGCATTGACCTGCCCGGTGAGGTCCACTTCCAGCGCGGAGTTGATCGTCACCAGCCGGGTCAGCTGGATGATCGGCTTGACGCCGTGGGTATAGCTGCTGGGCGCCATGCGGATCGCCGGATTGTGCGCGGCCCAGTCATAGAGCCGCCGCGTGCCGATCAGCGCGCCGTTGATCGAGATGCCCCGGTCGATCTCCTTGCGGGCATTGGTCAGCACGCCGGCTTCGGCAAGGTCGACCAGCCCGTCACCCAGCATGCCGGAATGGACGCCAAGGTCGCGGCGGTCGTGCAGCAGGCGCAGGATCGCGTCCGGCACCCCGCCCACGCCGGTCTGCAGCACCGCGCCGTCGCCGATGAATTCGGCACAGTGGCGGGCAATGGCTTCGTCGGTGGGGCCGATCTTCGCGAGGGCCACTTCCACGGGCGCACGGCTTACGTGGACGGCGACGTCGATGAGGTCGCCGGGGATCGTCTCTCCCGGAACGTAGGGCACTTGCTCGTTGACTTCGGCGACCACGAGGTGAGCCTTGTCCACCGCCGCGCGGACATAATCGGAGATCAGGCCGCAGCTGTGATTGCCCTGCGCATCGGCCGGGCTGACCTGAATCATCGCCACGTCACAGGGCATGATCCCGGCCTCGATCAGGCAGGCGATCTGGCTGACGTGGACGGGGATCACGTCGAGGGCATTGGCCTTGGTCATGCTCCGCAGCGCGCCGATCGCGCCCATGCTGGAGAGGCGGAAGGCGCGCGCGCTTTCGGGCGTGAACAGGCCTGAAAAGCTGGTGGCGATGAAGGCGTGGAGGCCGCCGATAGCCTCCCCCTGTTCGATCAGCGCCTCCACCAGCGTGGTCGGCTCGCCGCAGGCCTGGCCGAACACGATGCGGTCGCCCGGTTTCAGGAACCGCGAAAGGTCGAGTTCGGATGCGGCAAGCCGAAGCGTCATCTCACAGCTGCCCTGCCTGTCGCAGCAGCCGTTCCGCACGGGCGAGGTAGGGACGGTCGAGCATGCCGCCCTTCCAGCCGATGGCGCCCACGCCCGGATTGGCGGCGAAGATGTCGACGATTTCCTGCGCTTCGGCAATCTCCACCTCGGTCGGCGTGAATGCCTCGTTGATCACCGGAACCTGCGCCGGGTGGATCGCCATCATCCCGCAATAGCCGTCGCGGCGGACCTTCTCGGCGCGGGCTTTGAGTGCTTCCAGATCCTTGAAGTCGGCGCTGATTGTCTCGATCGCGGTGACGCCGGCGGTCGCGGCGCCCAACACGGTCAGGCTGCGGGCCAGCTCGTAGGTAAAGGAGTACGAACCGTCCGCATTGCGGTTGGACGATGCGCCGATGGAATCGGCCAGATCTTCCGCACCCCATGTCAGCGCCACCACGCGCGGCGCGCCCTTGTAGTCGCCGGTGTGGAACATTGCCTCGGCCGTTTCGGTGATCAGCACGATCACCGGGGTCGATCCCTGTTCGATGCCGTTCGCCACTTCCAGCGCTTCGAGATAGCGGTCCAGCGTCTCCACATCCTGCCGGCCATAGACCTTGGGCAGCATGATCCCGCCGGGACGCGCGGGCATGATTGCTACGAGGTCGTCCAGCGTATGCGGCCCGTCCAGCGGGTTGATACGCACCCACAGGCGGCCGCGCTGATCGGGGTTGGCGGCGATGAAGTCATGCACCATCGGACGCGCGGCGGCCTTGGCATCGGGCGCGACGGCGTCTTCCAGGTCGATGAGGACGATGTCGGCCTCGCCCTCCATGGCCTTGGTCATCTTCTTCTCGCTGTCGCCCGGCGCGAAGAGCCAGGAGCGGGCGGCGATAGCTTCGTGGATTACGGGCATGTTCTCTCCAGTCGTCCCGAGGCTTGTCCGGGACTGCTTCGAGGTCTTGCTTGGCCGACAGCGATCCCGGGTCAAGCCCAGGATGACGCAAGGGCCTCAATAACTTTTGGGCAGTTCCAAAACCCTCTCGGCGATGAAGTTCATGATCTGGTGCGGACTGACCGGCGCGATGCGCGGGATCATCACTTCGCGGAAGTAGCGCTCGACGTGGTATTCCTGCGCATAGCCCATGCCGCCCATCGACATGACGGCGGTCTGGCACGCCTCGAACCCGGCCTCTGCGGCCAGATACTTGGCGGCATTGGCCTCGACGCCGCAGTCCAGCCCCTTGTCGAACAGGGTGGCGGCCTTGAACACCATCAGGCTGGCGGCCTCCACCTGCATCCACGCCTTGGCAAGCGGGTGCTGGATCCCCTGATTCTGGCCGATCGGCCGCCCGAACACCACGCGTTCGCGGGCATAGCGGGAGGCGCGCTGGATGGCGACGCGGCCCAGACCCGTCGCTTCGGCGCCCAGCAGCACGCGCTCGGGGTTGAGGCCCTTGAGCAGGATGCGGAAGCCCTGCCCCTCTTCGCCGATCAGATCCTCGTCCGGGATGAACAGGTCGGTGATGAACATCATGTTCGATCCCACCGCGTGGCGGCCCATCTTCGGGATGATCCGCGTCTCGATGTGGTTGCGATCGAGCCTGGCGTAGAACAGGCTGAGGCCCTCGGTCTTCTTCTTCACCTCTTCCAGCGGAGTGGTGCGGGCGATGATCAGCATCCGGTCGGCCACATGGGCCTGCGTGATCCACACTTTCTCGCCATTGACGCGGTAGCCGCCCGGCACCTTTTCGGCGCGGGTCTTGAGGCTGGTGGTGTCGAGGCCGGTGTTCGGCTCGGTCACGGCGAAGCACATCTTCTCCTCGCCCGAAAGGATCGGCGGGATCATGCGCTGCTGCTGTTCCTCGGTGCCGAACAGCATCACCGGCTCCAGCCCGAAGACGGGCAAGTGGATGGAGGAGGCCGCGCTCATGCCGCCGCCGCTTTCCGCCACCGCCTGCATCATCACCGCCGCCTCGGTAATGCCCAGCCCCGCGCCGCCCACGCTTTCGGGCATGGCGACGCCCAGCCAGCCGGCGTCGGCCATCGACTTGTGGAACTCGGTGGGGAATTCGCCGCTGCGATCCTTTTCCAGCCAATACTCGTCAGAGAACTGCGAACAGTGCTTTAGAACCGCCTCGCGGATGTTCTGCTGGTCGTCGGTAAAGGCGAAATCCATGGCAATCCTCTTGTCTTCCCGCTGATCGAAGTAGCAGCGCGGCCCATCGCTCACAACCATCATCGTGCCGATATGCATCCAGTAGGCGCAAATACGCATGGTTTTCGCTCCGGCGGTGCGTTACCCATGGCATGACAAGAAGGAGAGGGCCTTGACCGCGAGCAAGGAAAACAGATGTGCCGGCGGACCGCTGAAAGGCCTGCGCGTGGTGGACCTCACCAGCGTGGTCTTCGGCCCCTATGCCACGCAGATCATGGCGGACATGGGCGCCGAGGTGATCAAGGTGGAGCCGCCGGAGGGTGACAATACCCGCTGGATCACCAAGGGCCCGGTGCCCGGCATGGGCGGCATCTACGCCAATGTTAATCGCGGCAAGCGCGGGCTGATGCTCGATCTGCGGCAGGATCAGGACCGCGAATCGCTGCGCCGGCTGATCGCCACGGCGGACGTCTTCATCCATTCGATGCGCGGCAGCGCGATCCGCAAGCTGGGCTTCGACTACGAAGCGGTGCGCGCGATCCGGCCGGACATCGTCTACACCAATTGCTACGGCTATTCGCGCCGCGGGCCGGAGGGCGACAAGCCCGCCTATGACGATACCATCCAGGCCGAATGCGGCATCCCGCACGTACAGGGCCTGATGAATGGAGAGCCCGGCTACGTCGCCACGATCATGGCGGACAAGGTGGCGGGTCTCCACGCGCTCTACGCGACGATGATGGCGCTCTATCACCGGGAGCGGACGGGTGAGGGGCAGGAAGTCGAAGTCACCATGTTCGAGGCGATGACCTCATTCATGCTGGTGGAACACGCCAACGGCGCGATGTTCACGCCGCCCACAACGCCCGCGCATTACCACCGCGCGGTCGAGCCCAACCGGCGGCCCTACAAGACGCAGGACGGCTACGTCGCCGCGCTGGTCTACAACGACAAGCACTGGAACGCCTTCATCGAATCGGTCCAGCCGGAATGGGCGACTGACGAGTTCTCCACGCTGGAAAAGCGCGCGCGCCAGATCGGCCGGGTCTACGGCTTGCTGGGCGAAACGTTCCTGACCCGCACCACGCAGGAATGGCTGGATACCTTGCAGGCGCTCCACATTCCCTGCGCGCGCCTGCGCTCCACCGACGATCTGTTCGACAACGAGCATCTGAATGCCATCGGCTTCTTCGAAGAGGTCGAGACCGAGCAAGGCCCGGTGCGCTTCCCCGGCGTACCGACGTGGTTTTCCGCCACGCCCGGCAAAGTCCGTGGCCCCGCGCCGATGCTGGGGCAGGACAATGAAAGCGTCCTGTCAGAACTCGAAAGCGTCGCCGGGGCGATAGCAGTCGATTCGAAGTGAACAGCACTGTTGATTTCACCTGACAGCGTCCCGAGGCTTGCGCTAACCACCTGTTCAAGCCGTGCGCTGCCAAAGGCAGGCTCCCTGAGAACTGCCGGCACCGAAAATTGGGATCGAGAAGAAAGGCACCACCATGTACGACGACCAGCCGCAAGCCGAAGCGCCGGCCAAGGCCCAAAAGGGCACCCCGGTCTACAAGCGCATTCTCGACCTGTTCGAGGCCGAGGGCATCAAGACCCTGTTCGGCATTCCGGATCCCAACTTCGTCCATCTCTTCCTTGAGGCCGAGACGCGCGGCTGGACCGTCGTTTCTCCGCACCACGAGGCGTCCGCCGGCCACATGGCAGCGGCCGCCGCCCGCATCACCGGCAAGCCCGCGCTCTGCATCGGCACGCTCGGGCCGGGCATGGCGAACATGATGCCCGCGATCCAGTGCGCCAAGGTCGAGAACGATCCGGTGATCTTCATGGGCGGCCAGCGCGCCCGGATCACCGAGCGCCGCGTGCGCCGCGGCCGCATCCAGTTCGTGCGTCAGGAGCCGATGATCGAGGATTCGGTCAAGTTCTCCAGCTCGATCGAATATGCCGACCAGACCGACGAAATCGTCCGCGAGGCGATCCGCGTTGCCATGTCGGGCACGCCGGGACCGGCCTATATCGAATATCCCGCGCATATCATTCTCGAAGAGCTTGATCTGCCGCCGGTTCTGCCGCCCCATCGTTACCGCCTGACCAACCAGGGCGCCGACGGTGATCGCATTGCCGAAGCCGCCGAGATCATCCGCAACGCCAAGAACCCGGTGCTGCTGGTCGGCCACGGCGTCCACACCTCGAAGTCGGGCGCGGCGGTTCGCGAACTCGCCGAACTGATGCAGTGCCCGGTGATCCAGACCTCGGGCGGCACTTCGTTCATCGAGGGCCTTGAGGATCGCACGTTCCCCTACGGCTTCTCGGAAGCCTCGATCGACGCCGTTGTCGAAAGCGACTGCTGCGTGGCGCTGGCCACCGAACTGGGCGAGCCGAGCCACTATGGCCGCTGGCGCCACTGGGTGGACAACGAAGCCAACCGCAAGTGGATCTACGTCCAGCAGGACCCGACCGCCGTTGGCGTCAACCGCCCGATCGACGTGCCGCTGGTGGGTGACGTTCGCGCCGTGGTTCCGCAGCTCGTCCGCGCGCTGAAGGACACGCCGCGCAAGGCTGCTCCCTCGCTGGCCGAGTACATCGAGCGTGACGCCCAGCAGCTTGTCGAACTGGCCGAGGACGCCGCGTCCAAGCCGGACGGTTCGACCGCGAAGATGCACACCAGCCAATTCGTCACCGAAGCGACCAAGGCCTTCCCGAAGGACGGCATCCTGATCCGCGACGGCGGCGCCACGGTGATCTTCCAGTGGACCTACTCGCAGGCCAAGCCGCATGACGTGATCTGGAACCAGAACTACGGCCACATCGGCACCGGCCTGCCTTATGCCACCGGCGCCATGCTCGCCGACCAGGCCGAAACCGGCAAGGTCCGTCCGGGCATGCTGCTCACCTCGGACTCGTCGTTCCTGTTCCACGTCGGCGAACTCGAAGTCGCCGTGCGCAAGAACCTGCCGCTGGTGATCGTGGTTGGCGTCGACTTCCAGTGGGGTCTTGAAGTGGGCGTCTACAAGCGCACCTTCGGCAAGGGCACCAAGGAAACCGGCGTGCACTGGTCCGACAAGGTTCGCTTCGACAAGATCGCCGAAGGCTTCGGCGCGGCGGGCGAATATGTCGAGAAGGCGGCGGATATCGGCCCGGCCATCAAGCGCGCTTACGAGCGTGGCGGCTGCACCGTGATCCACGTGCCGATCGACCCGGCCGCGAACTCGGAAGAAATGCCGAACTACTCGGAATTCCGCACCTGGTACGCTGAGGGCACCCAGTAAGCCGGACACCGGAAAACCAATGCAGACCTGAAGCGAAATCGCTCCCTCTCGATCCGAGTGTGGGGCGGTTTTGCTTTAGGAACGGGAGAGAACGATGCGCAATTACACCCAGTTCTACATCGACGGGCAGTGGGTCGACCCCATCGCGCCGCGCACCGCACAAGTCGTCAATCCGGCGACCGAGGAAGTTTCCGGCTCGATCTCGCTCGGCACCGCCGCCGATGTCGACAAGGCCGTCGCCGCCGCCCGCCGCGCCTTCGCCACGTTCGGCGAGACCAGCGCCAAGGAACGGCTTGACCTGCTCGAAGCGATCCTGGCCGAATACCTGAAGCGCGAAGCCGAGCTGGGCGAGGCCGTCAGCGAGGAAATGGGCGCGCCGATGTCGCTCGCCTGCGGGTTCCACACGCTGCTGGGCAAGGGCCACCTCTCCACTGCGATCGAGGTGCTGAAGGAGTTCAAGTTCGAGGAACAGCGCGGCGTCACCCTGATCCGCAAGGAACCGATCGGCGTCTGCGGCATGATCACGCCGTGGAACTGGCCGATGAACCAGACGTGCGTGAAGATCTTCCCGGCGCTCGCCGCCGGTTGCACGATGATCCTCAAGCCGCCGCAACTCGCGCCGTATTCGGCCCAGATCCTGGCCGAAATCCTGCATGACGCGGGCGTTCCGGCAGGCGTGTTCAACATGGTGCAGGGCAAGGGCAGCGAGATCGGCACCGCGCTCTCCACGCATGAGGACGTGGACATGATCTCCTTCACCGGCTCCGAGCCGGTGGGCGTGCAGATCCAGAAGGACGCCGCCGATACCGTGAAGCGCGTCGGTCTCGAACTCGGCGGCAAGTCGGCGTGGATCGTGCTCGATGACGCCTCGCTCGCCGCCAACGTCGCCGCCGCCACCGGGGGCATGATGGGCAATTCCGGCCAGACCTGCTCGGCCGGCTCGCGCCTGCTGGTGCCGAACGCGCGCATGGACGACGCCATTGCCGCCGCGACCGAGGCTGCGAACGGCGTGACCGTGGGCGATCCCAAGGGCAACTTCGCGATGGGCCCGGTCGTCTCGAAGAGCCAGTACGAGATCATCCAGGGCTATATCGAGAAGGGCATCGAGGAAGGCGCCAAGCTGATCGCCGGCGGTCCGGGCAAGCCGGAGGGGCTGGACAAGGGCTACTACGTCAAGCCCACCGTCTTCGTCGGCACCAACGACATGGTGATCGCGCGCGAGGAAATCTTCGGCCCGGTGCTCGTCATCATCGGCTACGACGATGTGGATCACGCGGTGGCCATCGCCAACGATTCCAACTTCGGCCTTGGCGGCTATGTCTCGGGCGAAGACCTCGACACCGCCCGCGCCGTCTCGCGCCGGATGCGCACGGGGGCAATCTGGGTCAACGGCGGCTTCGACTTCCACGCCCCGTTCGGCGGCTACAAGCGCTCAGGCAACGGCCGCGAATGGGGCGAGCATGGTTTCGCCGAGTATCTGGAAACGAAGGCCGTGATCGGCTGGAACCCCGCCTGATCGGCGCGGGAAGCCGGGAAATCGCGTCGAAGACACCCCGGCTTCCTGCACGACAGAACTGTTGCAATACTACAACGGAAAGCCGCCATAATTCCGCGAATGCAGCATTACAATTCCCGTTAAGAGCTGCGTAAATCTCTTCGCGTACCGCCGCCGCAAACCCTTCCGGCCAGTCCTCGGCCGGGTCGGATCGATGCGACTGTCTAAGGAACGCGAAAAATGATGACCCGCAAGGACACTGTCCTTCTCGGCGGAGCCTCCCTGTCGGCCCTCGCCCTTCTGTTTCCGCAGCATGGCCTTGCACAGGACGCCTCTGCCGCGGATGCCGTCGCCGGGGAAGCGATCGTCGTTACCGGCTCGCGGATCGCCCAGGCCGCTTCCGACACGCCCAGCCCCGTCACCGTCGTGACCGCAAAGGACATCTCGGATTCCGGCTCGACGAACCTGACCGACTTCCTCAAGACCATTCCCGCCCTTCAGAACTCGGTCGATTCCTACCAGACCAGCGGCAATCGTGCCGGGATCGGCTTCACCGGCCTCAACCTGCTCAACTTGCGCAACCTCGGCACGCAGCGGACGCTGGTGCTGATCGACGGCCGCCGCCAGGTCGCCTCCGTCGCCGGGACCCAGTCGGTGGACATCAACACGATCCCGCTCGACCTCGTGGAGCGCGTCGAAGTGCTCACCGGCGGCGCCTCGGCGGTCTATGGCGCGGACGGCGTTTCCGGCGTCGTGAACTTCATCCAGAAGCAGGACTTCGAAGGCGTAACCGCCCGCGTCCAGACCGGCATTTCAGGCCATGGCGATGCCGGCCAGCGCCTGATCGCCCTGACCGCCGGACATAACTTCGCAGGCGGCCGCGGCAACATCGCCCTCGCCTGGGAGCACGGCGAGGAAGACCGCCTCAGCGCCCATTCACGGCGCTATCTCGACGGCGAGAACAAGGTCGACTTCTATCACAACCCTGCCGACACCGAGGCCGGACTGGTCAGCAATGACGGCATCCCCGACAACGTGCCGCTGCGGAACATCCGCTATTTCGACACTTCGCGCGCGGGCGCGATCGACGTCAATTTCGACGGCATGCCGGACTTCGTCGGCGCCGACGGCCAACCCTTCGATCACGGCACCATCATCGCCCCCGGCTACCAGCAGGGCGGTTCGGGCACCCTGGTCTCGGACTACGGCAACGACCTCCTGCCCCGGATCAGGCGCGATGTCGTCAGCGCCTCGGCGCACTTCGACGTCAGCAGCGCGCTGACCCTCTATGCCGAGGGCAAGTATGCGCGCAGCCGCTCGTTCTCGCTGGGCCAGCCGACCTTCGACTATTACCTCTTCATCCCACAGGACAATCCCTACCTCCCGGCATCGGTTCAGGCCGCCATCAATCCTGCGATCGGCGGCGTGCTCGTCAACCGCGACAATTTCGACTTCGGCCGCCGCGGCGAGGATATCACGCGCGAAACCGTCCGCAGCGTCGTCGGCGCGCGCGGGCAGCTCAGCCCGAACTTGCGCTACGACGTGTCCTACGTCTTTGGCCAGACCAAAGTGAAATCGCGCTACGTCAACAATATGCTGACCGATCGCTACCTCGCCGCGATCGACGCGGTGAGCGACGGTGGGGGCGGCGTGACCTGCCGCGTCAACACCCAGGCCGGATGGACGCCGTTCCAGCCCTACAACCGCAACCGCGCCCCGATCCCGCCGGTGACTTTCGCGGCGGGAGACTGCCAGCCGCTCAACCTCTTCGGCGAGAACAACGCCGCGAACCGGGCCGCGCTGGACTGGATCATGGCCGACACCATCGACCGCACGACGCTGACCCAACATGTCGTCAGCGGTTCCGTGACCGGCGATACGCACGGGCTTCTGGAGCTTCCCGGTGGCCCGATCTCCTTCGCTCTCGGCGGTGAATACCGCAGCGAAAAGAGCCGCTTCGTGGCCGACCCGCTGGTTTCGCAGGGGCTGACCTTCACCAGCGCACTCGGCACTTCGAAGGGCTCGTTCGACGTCTGGGAACTGTTCGGCGAAGTGAACGTGCCGATCCTGGCCGACATGGCTTTCGCGCATCGCCTGTCGGTCAACGGTGCGGTCCGCTATTCCGACTATTCCAGCGCGGGTTCGACCGGCGCCTGGAAGATCGGCGGCGAATGGGCGCCGGTGCGGGACGTGACGTTCCGCGGTTCCTACTCGAAGTCGGTGCGCGCACCGAACATCACCGAACTCTATACCAGCCCCACGCAGACCGCCCAGGCGATCAACGACCCTTGCGGCATCAACAATGTCCAGAACGGCACGCCGTACCGCGCCGCGAATTGCAGCGCCCTGCTCACTGGTCTCGGCGCCGATCCGGCCACCTTCAACGGCATCGTCGGCCAAGGGATCGCGGGTTACGGCGTCGGCAATCCCGATCTGAAGGAAGAGACCGCCAGGACCTGGACGGCCGGTGCCGTGCTCCAGCCCGGCTTCCTCCCGCGCCTGACGCTGTCGGCCGACTGGTACGATATCCGTATTCGCAATGCGATCAGCGCCGTCTCCGCCCAGACCCTCGCCAATCTCTGCGTGGATCAGACGAGCCTCGACAATCCCTACTGCGGTGCGATCACGCGGCAGAACGGCGGAACCGGCGCCGGTAATATCACCGGCTTCCAGCTCACCCAGTTCAACGTCGCGCAGATCCGCACCTCCGGCCTCGACCTCGCGCTGGCCTATTCGGTGCCGACCGCCGGGGCCGGGACCTTCGGCGCAAGGATCATGGCCAATTATCTCCACCGTCTGACCGCCGTGCCGATCCCCGGCGCCGCCACGGTCAACAACGCCTATGTGGCGGGCGCGCCCAAGTACCAGGTCACCGCCGACCTCACCTGGCAGAGCGGCGCCTTCGGTCTCGACTGGCAGGTCAACTACGCCTCGGCGGTCTATCGCTACGACCGCCAGACGATCGCCGCGAACCCGGACATCGTCGCCCCCGAATATCTCAAGCTCAAGGAACGCTTCTCGCACGACCTCAGTGTGACGTATGACGTGGACCAACAGTTTACCCTCTACGGCGGCGTGAACAACCTGTTCGACCAGAAGCCCGACATCGGCAGCCTGAACATCCCGATCAGCGCGGTGGGCCGCTATGTCTTCGTGGGCGCCAGGGTCAAGCTGGCCGACCTGTTCGGCGGCGCCCGCTAAGGCAGCTTCAAGCCGAACGAAAGAAGGGGACCGTGGCAACACGGCCCCTTTTTGCTGCCCGGATGCCTTGTCAGCCTTCGGCGAGAACGGCAGCGATCATGGAGCGCCAGATATTGGCGGCATCGTCGCGGTAAGCCTCGTCGCTCTCGCCGTTGCCGACATAGCGGACGATCTCCGCGCCCGATTCCATCATGAGTTGGTCGGGTTCCCGAACGGCTTCCAGAACCGCACGGACCGCAACCGCAAGCTTCCTGCGCGCTTCGGCATCCAGCGCCTCCGGTTCGCTCCCCAAAGAGACTGCCAGAGCCTGCATCCCACGTTCGATCGGTGTCACGCTATCCCCCTAAGTCCAAACGGAAACCCGCTCAGGACACACCAAGGGCGTCGCCTTGTCCAGTACAAGTGACGGTCTGTTCGCAAATGTCAGGGAATGGAGCGGGTGAGGGGAATCGAACCCCCGTATTCAGCTTGGGAAGCTGCTGCTCTACCATTGAGCTACACCCGCGGATCGGCGGTCCGGGATAACCCGGGGCGATCGATGGTCCCGCGCTCTGGCACAGCAGGCAGAGGCGGTCAATGGGGACAGGCGCACTTGCGCCGTAAAGGAAAAAGGCGCCGACCGAAGCCGACGCCCTTCTCAAATCACGCGCGGCCGATGGCCAGGAAGCGTTCCTCGCGGCGGGCAAGCAGCTCCTGAGGCGGTACGGCTTCGAGCACGTCGAGTTCCTGCTCGATCGCGCCGAACAGGGCCTGCGCCGCGCCTTGCGCATCGCGGTGGGCACCGCCGACCGGCTCGGCCACGACTCGCTCGACGACGTTGAGCGCCAGCAGGTCCTGCGCCGTCACCTTCATGGCTTCGGCGGCGTCGGGCGCCTTGTCCGGGGTGCGCCAGAGGATCGATGACGCGCCCTCGGGCGAGATCACCGAGTAGATCGAGTGTTCGAGCATCAGCACGCGGTCGGCCGCGGCCAGCGCCACGGCGCCGCCCGAGCCGCCCTCGCCGACGATCGCCGAAACGATCGGCACCGGCACGGCAAGGCAGGCCTCGATCGAACGGGCGATCGCTTCGGCTTGGCCGCGTTCCTCGGCCTCGACGCCGGGGAATGCACCCGCCGTGTCTACCAGCGTGACGACCGGCAGGCCGAACTTGCCCGCCATCTCCATCAGGCGGATCGCCTTGCGGTAGCCTTCGGGCTTGGCCATGCCGAAGTTGTGCTTGATGCGGGTCGCGGTGTCGTGGCCCTTCTCGTGGCCCATCACCATGACCTTGCGGCCGTTCAGGCGCGCGAAGCCGCCGATGATCGCCGCATCCTCGCCATAGAGGCGGTCGCCGCCAAGCGGGATGAAGTCGGTGAAGCCCATCCGCACGTAGTCCACGAAGTGCGGACGCTGCGGATGGCGCGCCACCTGCGTCTTCTGCCAGGGAGTCAGCTTGGCATATGTCGCCGCCAGCATCCCCGCGCTCTTCTTCTCCAGGCGCGCGATCTCGCCCGCGATGTCGAGGTCGCTGTCGCTGGCGGTCGTGCGCAGCTCCGCGATGCGGGCTTCGAGCGCGGCGATGGGCTTTTCGAATTCAAGAAACGAGATCATGCTCTTTCCGTTTACCTGCCGGTGTCGGCGCGCCTCAGGAGGCGCGCTTGGCCAGCCATTCTTCCAGCCACTTGATGGTGTATTCGCCGCTCTGGACCTCGGGGTCCTCGAGCAGGGCCTGGTGCAGCGGGATCGAGGTCTTGACGCCGTCGATCACCATTTCCTCCAGCGCGCGCTTCAGGCGCATGATCGCGCCCTGGCGGGTACGACCCGAGACGATCAGCTTGCCGATCATCGAATCGTAGTACGGCGGGATGCGGTAGCCCGTGTAGAGTCCCGAATCGACGCGCACGTTCATGCCGCCCGCCGCGTGGTAGTTCGTCACCTGACCCGGCGAGGGGGTGAAGTTCCACGGGTCTTCCGCATTGATGCGGCATTCGATGGCGTGGCCCTTGAACTCGATCTCGTGCTGCTTGAACGAGAGCGGCTGGCCGTCGGCCACGCGGATCTGCTCGCGCACGAGATCGACGCCGGTGATGGCTTCCGTCACCGGATGCTCCACCTGAAGGCGGGTGTTCATCTCGATGAAGTAGAACTCGCCGTTTTCCCAGAGGAACTCGATCGTGCCGGCACCGCGATAACCCATGTCGGCCATGGCCTTCGAGACGATGCCGCCCATGCGGTCGCGCTCTTCGGGGGTGATGACCGGCGACGGCGCTTCTTCCAGCACCTTCTGGTGGCGGCGCTGGAGCGAGCAGTCGCGCTCGCCCAGGTGGACCGCCTCGCCCTTGCCGTCACCGAAGATCTGGAACTCGATGTGGCGCGGGTTGCCGAGGTACTTTTCCATGTAGACGGTGGCGTCGCCGAAGGCGGCCTTCGCCTCCGAACGGGCCTGGCCCATCTGGCTTTCGAGTTCCTCGGCCGAGTTCACGACCTTCATGCCGCGACCACCACCGCCCGAAGCGGCCTTGATGATGACCGGATAACCGATCGTCTCGGCCAGATCGCGCGCTTCGGCGAAGTCCTCGATCGCGCCGTCCGAGCCCGGAACCAGCGGCAGGCCGAGCGCACCGGCAGAGCGCTTGGCTTCCACCTTGTCGCCCATCGTGCGGATGTGCTCGGGCTTGGGGCCGACCCAGATCAGGCCGTGCGCCTCGACGATCTCGGCGAATTGGGCGTTCTCGGAGAGGAAGCCGTAGCCGGGGTGGATCGCGTCGGCATGGGTGATCTCGGCGGCGGCGATGATCGCCGCGACGTTGAGATACGAATCCTTGGCCGCGGGCGGACCGATGCAGACCGCGTGGTCGGCAAGGCGCACATGCATGGCGTCGGCGTCGGCGGTCGAATGGACCGCCACGGTCTCGATGCCCATCTCGCGCGCGGCGCGGTGGATGCGCAGCGCGATCTCGCCGCGGTTGGCAATCAGGAGGCGCTTGATGGCCATCAGATTACAGTCCTTAGGCGATCACGACGAGCGGCTGGTCGAATTCGACCGGCTGCTGGTTGTCGACGAGGATGGCCTGGATCGTACCCGCCTTGGGGGCGACGATCTGGTTCATGACCTTCATCGCCTCGACGATCACCAGCACATCGCCGGCCTTGACCTGCTGGCCGACGCTGATGAAGTTCGGCGCGGTGGGTTCGGGGGCGAGGTAGACGGTGCCGACCATCGGCGACTTGACCGCATCGACCGGAGCGGCCGGAGCAGCTTCGGCGACCGGAGCGGCAGCCGCGGCAACCGGGGCAGCAGCCAGGGCCGGGGCGGCAGCCGCGACGATCTGCTGTGCGACCTGGCGCACGACCTTGATCTTGCGTTCGCCGTCCTCGACCTCGATTTCGGTCAGGCCGGTTTCAGCGAGGAGCTCGGCGAGCTCGCGTACCAGCGCGCTGTCGATGTTCACGCAACTTCCTTTCGTTCAAGATATTCGAGCAGCGAGGCCAGCGTGCCTTTGAGGTCCTTGCGGTGGACCACCATGTCGACCATGCCGTGGGCATGGAGGTACTCGGCGCGCTGGAAGCCGTCGGGGAGTTTTTCGCGGATGGTGTCCTGGATCACGCGCTGGCCGGCAAAGCCGATGAGCGCGCCCGGCTCGGCGATCTGGACGTCGCCCAGCATCGCGTAGCTGGCAGTGACGCCGCCGGTGGTGGGATCGGTCAGGACGACGATATAGGGCAGTCCGGCGCGGGCAAGGCGGCGGATGGCGACGGTCGCCTTGGGCATCTGCATGAGCGAGAGGATACCCTCCTGCATGCGGGCGCCGCCGGCAGCGGTGCAGATCACATAGCCGCAGTTCTCGGCAATGGCGCGTTCGACCGCCTCGACGAAGGCTTCGCCCACGGCCATGCCCATCGAGCCGCCCATGAACGCGAAATCCTGCACGCCGAGCACGACCTTCTTGCCCTCGACCGCGCCGAGCGCATTGGTCAGCGCATCGGGGAAGGGATTGGCGGCGCGGGCGGCCTTGATGCGGTCGGAATACTTCTTGCTGTCGCGGAAGTTCAGCGGGTTTTCCGGAACCTTGGCGGCGGGCAGCACGGCGTAACCGGCGTCGAGCAGCTGGTCGAAGCGTTCCTGCGCGCCGATGCGGCCATGGTATTGGCAACGCGGGCAGACCGACAGATTGTCCTCGAACTCCTTGGTGAACAGCATCTCGCCGCACCCGCGACACTTGGTCCACAGGTTGTCGGGCGTATCCCGTTTCTTCAGGCTCCCGAGGGAATTGCGTACCTTGCTAAGCCAACTCATGACGAACCCTTGCGTGAATCTCGTGCGGCCCGGTGAGTCCGGGCTCGCCTGTTGGACCCTTCGGACGCCGTGTTCGGGGCCTGCTTTCCTGCGCCCCGTGCGACCGAACGATCTCTGTGTGCGACGTGCTCCGCGCTGGCCTGTCGGGCCCGCCGCAGTGCGGGGCAATACGCGGCAGATATGGCTAGATCAATCGCCAGTGCACTCCGGCATGCGCAAAAAGTGCCCCACTGCTGTCGGCAAAGGGGCTAAAAAGCGCAGAAATCCGCGAATCCGACAGGTCAATCGGCACCCCCGCAAAAGATCGGTGGAAGCGATGAAGAGAGACTTTTCCACCCCCTTACCATTAGGTCAAGTCCGAATTCGTGGCCTTTGGGGCACGATTTCGCGTCATTGATGCCTTTCCGCAGACGGTCAAGAAAGGCCCGATGAAACAGGCCGTCACCATCCTTTCCTTCGACACCCCCGGCAGGGGCCTTACCGATATCACCCACGAGGTCGCCGCCTGGCAGCACGGCACCGGGATCGCGGAGGGCCTGCTCACCCTGCTGTGCCGTCATACGTCCGCATCGCTACTGATCCAGGAGAACGCCGCGCGCGAAGTGCGCAGCGACCTGCTCGACTGGCTGGACCGGCTCGCGCCCGAAGGCCGTCATTATGCCCATGACGACGAAGGCCCGGATGACATGCCCGCCCACCTCAAGGCCGTTCTGACCGGCGTGAACCTTTCGATTCCGGTGATCGGCGGGCGTATGACGCTCGGCACCTGGCAGGGCATCTACCTTGCCGAGCACCGCCGCATGGCGCACCGGCGGCAGGTTGCCCTGCATCTGCTCGGCACCTGATCCGCCCCCGACCTGCGACGATTTTGTCGCACCGCCCCCGGTCCCGCTCACTTTGGCCGACGATGACCATTGCATCCGCCCCGGCGATGCCTATCCACGCTGTCTGCCAATCCACGCGGTCTGGTCGTCATTCGGAGAGTTTGCAGTGCCCTTCCCCGCAGTCTTGCGTGAGTCCGCCCTTTGATCTCCGCTCTCGACCTGTTCCGCATCGGCCTTGGCCCTTCGAGTTCGCACACCGTGGGGCCGATGCGAATCGCCGCGCGCTTTCTCCAGATTCTGGACGACGCCGGACAATTCGATCGGATCGCCCGCGTTCTCGTCGAACTGCAAGGCTCGCTGGCCCTGACCGGCGAAGGCCACGGCACGCCCGACGCCTGCCTGATGGGCCTGATCGGCTTCCAGCCCGAGACCGCCGATCCCGGCCAGGCCCATGCCGCCGCTGCCGAAGTCCGCGCATCCGGGCGAATCGCCCTGCTCGGTCGCCGAGAGATCACCTTCGATCCCAAGGCCGATCTGGTGCTCGACTTCGATCATATCCCGGATCTCCACCCCAACGGCATGGTCCTGACCGCCTTCGACGCCGAGGACGGCGAGATCGCCCGGCACGAATACTTCTCGACCGGCGGCGGCTTCTTCTCCAGCCGCCACCAGCTCGAACAGCCCGCCCCGGACGATCAGGTCACGCATGGCCCGCCGGTCGCCTGGCCCTTCGGCTCGGGCGCGCAGCTGCTGGAAGTCTGCGCGACAAGCGGCCTCGACATCGCCGGGGTCATGCTCGCCAACGAGGCGGCGCGGCGGCCGGAGGAAGAGACCTTCGCCGGGCTGGACATGATCGCCGACGCCATGAACCAGTGCATCGACAGCGGCCTCGAACGCGAGGGCCTGCTGCCGGGCGCGCTCAAGGTGCGCCGCCGCGCCCGCGCGATTCACCAGAACCTGATCTCGCGCCCGCAGGACAACCAGGCCGAGACCCTGATGGACTGGCTGAACCTCTACGCCATGGCGGTGAACGAGGAGAACGCCAGCGGCGGCCGGGTCGTCACCGCCCCCACCAACGGCGCGGCGGGCATCGTGCCCTCGCTGCTGCGGCAATATTGCAGCGAAGGCCGCAAGGCCGTTCCCTCGAAAGCGCGGCGCTATCTTCTGACCGCTGCCGGGATCGGCCTGCTCTACAAGCAGCGCGCTTCGATCTCGGGTGCGGAGATGGGCTGCCAGGGCGAAGTGGGCGTGGCCTGTTCGATGGCGGCGGCAGGCCTCGCGGCGGTCTGGGGCGGCACCCCGGAGCAGGTCTGCGCGGCGGCGGAGATCGGCATGGAGCACAACCTCGGCCTCACCTGCGACCCGGTCGGCGGACTGGTGCAGATTCCCTGTATCGAGCGCAACGCGATCGCCTCGGTGAAGGCGGTCAATGCCGCCAAGCTGGCGCTCCATGCGGGCGAGACCCCGCGCGTCTCGCTCGATCAGGTCATCGAGACGATGCGCCAGACCGGCCTCGACATGTCCAGCAAGTACAAGGAAACCAGCCAGGGCGGCCTCGCCATCAACGTGGTCGCCTGCTGAGGAGCGAAGTCCGCTTCGAATATCTGTTCGCGTTCACCGAAACTTCAGCCGCGCCCGTGCTTTGCTCCCCGGACAGCGGGTGCGACGCTGTGGCCGCAAGGCCGTCTGAATTTCGAATTCAAGGACAGGAACAATGAAGAAGACCGCCACCCTGCTTTCCGCTCTCGCACTCGCCGCGTTCGTTCCCGCCGGGGCGGCCCTCGCCCAGCAGCACACGACCACCTCGCACACCGGCACCTCGCATACCGGCGCTTCGCACACGGGTGCTCACAAGCCTGCGGTCGTAAAGAAGACGACCGTGCGCAAGACCACGGTCAAGAAGACCGCGCACAAGAAGGTGTCCTGCCGCTATGTCGTGCAGCACGGCCGCAAGGTGAAGGTCTGCAAGTAAGGCTTTCCCGGCCCCTGCTCACGCAGGGGCCGGAAACAGCAGCGTTCGCCGTCAGGCGGTGAGCGCCAGCCGGGCTTCCTCGTCGCGCACGACGCGCGGCTGATCCGGCCAGATGCCGCGGGTATCGTAGACCAGCTTGGTCGCCCGCTCGGCCAGCGGCACGACGCGAAACACGTCGTGATCGACCAGGACGATCAGGATCTCGCAAGTCTCCAGCGCATCGTCGATGTCGATCTGGACGGCGCCGGTGTCGGTGAACTCGATGGGAAGCTGCGCCGCGTAAGGTTCCACCACATGGATGCGGCTGCCGAACTTGCGGGCAAGGCGGCTGGCGACGAAGCGCGCCGGACTCTCGCGGAAATCGTCGATATTGGCCTTGAAGGCGAGGCCGAGGCAGGCGACTTTCGCCTCCGGGTTTGCCTCCACCAGCGCTTCGGCGCGGGCGATGACATGGCTCATCTTGCGGTCGTTGACGCCGCGCGCGGTGCGGATCAGCGGGGTTTCCTCCGGTGCGCCGTGGACGATGAACCAGGGATCGACGGCGATGCAGTGCCCGCCGACGCCCGGCCCCGGCGTCAGGATATTGACGCGCGGATGGCGGTTGGCGAGGCGGATCACTTCCCACACGTCCAGCCCCATGCGGTCCGCCACCATCGACAGTTCGTTGGCGAAAGCGATGTTGACGTCGCGGTAGGCGTTCTCGACCAGCTTGGTCATTTCCGCCGAGCGGACATCGGTGGTCACGCATTCGCCGCGCACGAAGCGCTTGTAGAAGGCCAGCGCCTTGCGGGCGCAGCGCGGGGTCATGCCGCCGATCGAACGGTCGTTGTTGGTGAGTTCCTCGAGGATGCGGCCGGGCAGCACGCGCTCGGGGCAATAGGCGATCGAGACGTCCGGCGTATCGCGAGTGAGGCCGGGAATTTTCAGGTCCGGGCGCAGATCGGCAATGAGGTCTCGCAACTGCTCGGTGGTGCCGACCGGCGAAGTCGATTCGAGGATCACCACGTCGCCCGCCTTGAGCACGGTCGCGACCGAGCGGCCCGCCGCCAGCACATAGGAAATGTCCGGCGCGTGCTCGCCGCCTTCGCCCTTTTCGAAGGGCGTCGGCACCGCGATCACGAAGATGTCTGCCGGGGCGATCTGGGTCGAGGCCGAGAGCAGCCCGCGCGAGACGACGCCCTGCACGAGACCGTCGAGATCGACTTCCTCGATATGGATCTCGCCCCGGTTGATGGTGTCGACGACGCTCTGCGAAACGTCGAGACCCAGCACCCTGCAACCGGCGCGGGCGATCACGGCGGCGGTGGGCAGGCCGATATAGCCCAGCCCCACGACGCAGACGTCAGGCTTGGTGTCGGATTTCATCGGCAAGCAACTCCAAGATTCGGCGCGAGGTCTGCCCGTCCCCGAAGGGGTTGTGGGCGCGCGTCATGGCCTCGTAGGCCTCTCTATCATCCAGCAAGGTTGATATTTCGGAAACGATCGTCTCGGCAGAGGTTCCGACCAGCTTCGCGGTCCCGGCGGCGACGCCCTCGGGCCGCTCGGTGGTCTCGCGCATGACCAGCACCGGCTTGCCCAGCGCGGGCGCCTCTTCCTGCACCCCGCCCGAATCGGTCAGCATCACCTCCGCGATCGCCAGCAGCCGCGCAAAGTGCGGGTAATCGAGCGGCTCGATCAGCGCGACATTGTCGAGGCCGGACAAGCGCTCGTTCATGACCTTGCGCACGTTGGGGTTGAGATGAACCGGGAAGATCACGGCGGTATCGCTTCGCGCGGCGATCCGGCGGATGGCGGCGGCAATCTGCTCCATGCCCTCGCCGAAGTTCTCACGGCGGTGGCTGGTCACGCCGATGATCCGCTTGCCCGCGAACCGCGTTTCGAGTTCGGCCAGCCCGGCGGCCAGCGACGGCTCCCGCTCGATCTCGGCCGTGACCCAGCGCAAGGCGTCGATCACGGTATTGCCGGTGACATGGACGCGCGCAGGATCGACGTTCTCCTTCACCAGCGCATTGCGCGAAGTCTCGGTCGGCGCGAAGTGCAGGCTCGCCATGGAGCCGATGATTTTGCGATTCACTTCCTCGGGCCAGGGGTGGTAGATATTGCCCGAGCGCAACCCCGCCTCGACATGATCGACCGGCAGCTTGCGGTAATAGGCCGCGAGCGCCCCCGCCATGGCCGTGGCGGTATCGCCCTGCACGATCACCCGGTCGGGCCTAGCCGCATCCATCACCTTGCCCAGCCCGGTGAGCAGGTTGGCGGTCAGCGCGTCGAGCGTCTGGTCCGGCTGCATCACGTCGAGATCGTGGTCGGGCACGATTCCGGCGATTTCCAGCACCTGGTCGAGCATCTGGCGATGCTGCGCCGAAACGCAGACCACGCATTCGAAGCGCGGATCGGCCTTGAGCGCATGGATCACGGGAAACAGCTTGATCGCTTCCGGACGCGTGCCGAAGACGACGAGAATGCGAGTTTGAGCGGTCATGCCGCCGGGCATAGCAGCGAGTCGTTAATGCTGAAATTAAAAGGCGTTCCGCACCGCGATCTTTCACGCGGCCTGTCGCTGCACATCCGGCCACCGGCCATCCGCAGGCCCGTCATCGTCGTTGGCCGGACCGCTTCGAGCCGCCGGTTTCTTGCGTGCCCGGCCCGCCCTCCGCAAGACCGTACCGAGGCATTTACACAGCCGTTCCACCGCCAAGGCCACGCCAACTCTCACCCGCCCGACGGCGGACACGATCATCACCGCCGCTATCGCATCGAGCAGAGTCGATATCTCGAACATCATCGCCCATGTCGTCAGCTCGGGCAGAGCCATCGCCGAGATATGCAAGCCCTCCGCACCGACAAGCCAGATCACGAAGGCCAGAAAACCGCCGATGCCGACCATCAGCAGCACGTGCCCTCGGGTGATTTTCGACAAGCGCCGGGCCAGAGGCACCACCAGCCCCTGATGCCAGACCCGCCCCCACAGGCTCGCTTTCGGAGCCATGCCTAGGGCGAGAAAGACGAAAAAAGACATCATCTTGAGAGCGACGACGATCACGGCACACCATGAAAGGGGACAGGGTTGATGAGCGATCCTGTCGCGATTTTGCCCTCGCGGAAAGTTAATTGCACGCAAGGTCGGTGATCCATCGTGGACAATATCGCGCTGTAGGCTTGCCCGCGCCCCGTCCATCGGCAATCACCACGGCCATGTCTATTCTCAGCGACAAGTGGATCCGCGAGCAGGCGCTCGAACACGGCATGATCGAGCCTTTCGTCGAGGCCCAGCGCCGCGACGGCTGTATTTCCTATGGCCTCTCGTCGTACGGCTACGACGCCCGTGTCGCCCGTGAGTTCAAGATCTTCACCAATGTCGATTCGGCGGTCGTCGATCCCAAGGATTTCGCCAGCAACTCCTTCGTGGACCGCGAGACCGACGTCTGCGTGATCCCGCCCAATTCCTTCGCGCTGGCCCGCACGGTCGAATATTTCCGCGTGCCGCGCGACGTTCTGGTCATCTGCCTGGGCAAGAGCACCTATGCCCGCTGCGGCATCATCGTGAACGTCACCCCGCTGGAGCCGGGCTGGGAAGGCCACGTCACGCTGGAATTCTCCAACACGACGCCGCTGCCCGCCAAGATCTACGCCAACGAAGGCGCCTGCCAGTTCCTGTTCCTCAAGGGCAACGAGCCTTGCGAGACGAGCTATGCGGACCGTGCGGGCAAGTACATGGGCCAGCGCGGCGTCACCCTGCCCAAGCTCTAAGGCCCGCTTCGGGGAACAATCCCCCGATACGTCCGCTTCTCCCGGCATGAACGCCATGTCGGGAGAGAAGACATGTCCAAGATCGCAGCCATTGTCGGGCGCTTCCTGATCGCCCTGATCTTCGTGATTTCCGGCGCCTCCAAACTGATGGATGTCGCCTCCACCGAGACCATGATCGTCGCCGCAGGCCTGCCCGGCGGTCTCGCGATCCCCGTCGGCCTGTTCGAACTGATTGCCGGTCTCTGTCTTGCCGCCGGCTTTATGGTGAGGCTGGTGTCGGTGCTGCTCATAGGTTTCGTCGCCGCCACGATCCTGTTCTTCCACAACAAGTTCACCGATCCGATGCAGCAGATCATGGCGCTGAAGAACGTCGCGATCATCGGCGGCCTGTGCCTCGCCTTCGCGCATAGCCAGATGTGGAGCCACTACTACGCGATCGCCCGCGAGCGTCGGGGCGAACTGGAAGCGCGCAATGCCGAAGAGCGCATCCGCGACGCCGAACTGCGCGCCGCCCGCGCGGAAGCCCGCGCCGATGCCATAGCCGAAGATCGCGCTGCACCGGCTTATGTCGAAGCCACGCCCGGCACTGTCGTTACTCCCACGGTCCGCCGCGAGCGTCGATGGTTCGACTGGTAGGTTTTCCGCCGGGGCAAACTGCGAAGAACCCGCAAAAATAGCGTCGTCGCCGGTTGACCCGGCGACGATTTGCCGTAAAGCGACCTCAATCAGGACACCCCACCGGGGTGCCCAGGGCGGTTAGCTCAGTTGGTAGAGCATCTCGTTTACACCGAGAGGGTCGGGGGTTCGAGCCCCTCACCGCCCACCATTTCCCAGACAGCATCGGTTCCGTTACGCTCCGCATTTGCCGGAGCAGATCGCGCGCGCATCGCTGGTCCGCTCTTCGCGGACCGGCCCCACAGCGATTCGGCCTGCCCTTTCTGCGGCGTGACACCATTGCATCACCCTTCACCTAAAAGCGCCGTACCGAACCGCCTGAACAGGCGCAAATCCGCGGTTTCGCGTGGTTTACAATAATTTCATCTCGATACGATATTTCGTATACGATATTTGACAATGAAGGAAATGTGACGCAAGATCGGCGTAATCAAAAGGGAGTTACGCCCATGAGGGGTCATCGTAAGAAACTTTATTGCGCAGCCGCGCTTGTCGCGATTGTCGCGGGTACGGCACAGGCTCAGGAAGCCGACGGCGGCGCAGGCGACATCGTCGTCACCGGCACCCGCATCAAGCGCGCCGACCTTGAAAGCAACAGTCCGCAGACCGTCGTCGGTTCCGATGAGTTCAAGTACCAGGGCGCGACGACCGTCGAGCAGGTGCTGAACCGACTCCCGCAGTTCACCGCCGACGCCAACGAGAACGTCTCGAACGGTTCGGACGGCACGTCCAAGATCAACTTGCGCAACCTTGGTTCGAACCGCGTCCTCACGCTGATCGACGGCCAGCGCATGATGCCCTCGCAGGCGATCAACCTTTCGTTCATCCCCAGCGCCCTGGTCGAACGCGTCGACGTGATGTCGGGCGGCGCCTCGGCGGTCTACGGTTCGGATGCGCTCTCAGGCGTGGTGAACTTCGTGCTCAAGAAGGACCTCGACGGCGTTCGCATCGACGCCCAGACCGGCTTCGCGCAGCACAATAACAACAACGGCTCGCTACGTGCCCTGCAGCGCGCCTCGGGCTACGACACGGCGCCGTCCTCGGTCGTCGACGGTGGCAAGCAGGACGTCACCATCGCGGCCGGCAAGAACTTTGCCGACGGCCGCGGCAACATCACCGTATACGGCGGCTATCGCAAGTTCAGCCCGGTCCGCCAGTCGAGCCGTGACGTTTCCGCCTGCGCCCTGCAGGATCGCGAATCCGTTGTCGGCTCGGGCAACTTCGACCAGCTGTTCTGCGGCGGTTCGAGCAACACGCCCTATGGGTCGTTCATCCCGCTCTCGGATCTCAGCCCCTACAAGGGCAAGACGCTCATCAACAACGGCAGCGGTACGCTCGTGCCTTACGATCCTTCGTATGCCTACAATACCGCGCCCGACAACTACTTCCAGCGTTCCGACGAGCGTTACACGGCGGGTGGTTTCGCGCACTTCGAATTCAGCAAGGCGGCCGAACTCTACGGCAGCGTCATGTACATGAAGGACCAGACCTTCTCGCAGGTCGCGCCTTCGGCAGTCTGGTTCGGCACGGCCTTCCCGGTCTCGTGCAACAACCCTTACGCCAATGCCAGCCAGCTTACGGCCATCTGCGGTTCGGCAGCGGGAACCGACACCACGGCGCCGACCAACGTCGGCTATCGCGTGATCGGCCAGCCGCGCCGCGACAACCTGCGCTTCAACGACTACCGCTACTCGGCGGGCCTGCGCGGCGACATCGGCAGCGGCTTCAGCTACGATGTCAACTACATGTATTCGCTGGTCAAGTTCAAGGAAACCTACCTGAACGACGTGAACCAGGCGAAGGCGGGCCTCGCGCTCAATGCCGTCAACGTCAACGGCGTGCCGACCTGTCGTTCGGTCATCGACGGCACCGATCCCAACTGCATTCCGATCAACGTCTTCACCCCCGGCGGCGTGACGGCGGAGCAGGCCGCCTACATCTTCGGCGAAAGCAACACCGCCTCGCGCAACTCGCTCAGCGTGTTCTCCGGCTCGCTCAGCGGCGACCTCGGCGAGATGGGCGTGACCCTGCCCTGGGCCGACAAGGGCGTCGGCATCGCGCTGGGCGTCGAGCGCCGCCGCGAAACGCTGAAGTTCACCGCCGACGAAGTCGCGCAGCAGAACGGCACCCTGCCGTCGGACGGCATCATCGCCGTGACCGAGGCCTTCGGCGAAATCGAAATCCCGCTGATCGAGGACAAGCCGTTCTTCCGCTCGCTGACCATCAACGGCGGCCTGCGCTACTCGTCCTACGACAACAAGCAGAACTCGACCGGCATCAAGTCGGGCTACAACGTGTGGACCTACAAGGGCGAACTGTCGTGGGCCCCGATCGACGACTTGCGCGTCCGCGCCAGCTACAACCGCGCCATCCGCGCGCCCAACGTGGCCGAACTCTTCGCCTCGCAGTCGGTCGGCAACGTCAACGGCACCGATCCCTGCGCCGGCAGCGATCCGAGCGCCTCGTTCGAAATCTGCCAGGCCACCGGCGTGACGCAGGCCATGTACGGCAGCATCCCCGATTGCCCGTCCGACCAGTGCTCCGGTCTTGGCGGCGGCAATATCGCGCTCAAGCCCGAGACTGCCGACACCTACACCCTGGGCGTCGTCATCACCCCGAAGGCGCTGCGCCGCTTCTCGCTGTCGGTCGACTACTACAACATCAAGGTGAAGGATTACATCGGCTCGATCGCGCCGTCGCTGATCATGGGCCAGTGCGCCACCACGGGTGATCCGTACTTCTGCGGTCTGTTCGTTCGCGATCCGCGCTCGGGCCAGGTCTTCGGCCAGAACTCGGGCTACATCATCTCCACGACGATGAACACGGGCTACCTCAAGACCTCCGGTCTCGACGTGAACGCGGACTACACCTTCGACATCGGCAACCTCGGCAGCCTGAACCTGGGCCTGGTGGGCACCTATCTGATCGAACAGGTCTCGCAGCCGGTTCCGAACGGCGGTTCGTATGACTGCAAGGGCCTCTACGGCTACACCTGCGGCCAGCCGACCCCCGAATGGCGCCATGTCGCGCGTCTCTCGTGGATGGCGCCCACCGACACCACCGTTTCGCTGTCCTGGCGCCACATCGGCGGCACCAAGCTGTCGAGCCTCACCGACAACCCGCTGCTCTCGGCGGACCGGACGGTCGTGAACCGCAAGATCAACGCCTACAACTACTTCGATCTGTCGCTGACCCAGGCGATCGATAAGCGCTTCACCCTGCGCGCGGGCGTGAACAACATGTTCGACAAGGACCCGCCGGTCCTCGACTCAGGCCTGTTGCAGAACTTCGGCAACGGCAACACCTATCCGGGCGTCTACGATGCGCTGGGCCGCACGATCTTCGTCGGCTTCACCGCCAACTTCTGATCCAGGAGGAACAGCGGCCTCTCTCACCCACCCTGGAGGTCGCAGTTCAGGAGAGCCCGTTCGGTCGCAAGACCGAGCGGGCTTTTTCCCTTCAGGCCACGGTCGTGTTGCGGATCATGCCGAAACCGTAGAGCAGGTGTTCGAGCTGGCCGTCGGGAACCGGCGGAAAGGCCAGCGTCCCGCCGCCGTTACGGATCGTGTCGATCCGCTCGGCCACTTGCTCCAGCGACCAGTCCGGCTGGAACGCGCCCTCGTTCTCCACCACCCTGGCCCGCGCCAGACGACCGCCCATGGCGACGAACATCTCCCCCGAAGCTTCGCAGCTTTCGTGGCAGAGATAGCCGACCATCGGGGCCACCTGTTCGGGCTCCATCGGCGGGAACTGGCTGGTATCGATCCCGTCGGACATGCGGGTGACGGCGGCGGGCACGATCAGGTTGGACTTCACGTTCGCGTGCCGCCCCTCGATCGCGGCGGTGTTGGACAGGCCCATGAAACCGGCCTTGCACATCGCGTACGTCACATTGTCCGACTTGCCGTAGAGCCCGTTGATCGAACTGGTCAGCACGATGCGCCCGAAGCCCTGCGCCATCATGTGCGGAAACGCCTCCCGCACCACGTGATAGGCGCCCTTCAGATGGACATCGAGGACAGCAGTGAAATCCTCGTAAGCGAGTTCGGACAAGCTGCCGCGCCGCACATTTCCGGCCGAGTGGATCAGGATATCGATCCGCCCGAAGGCATCGAGCGCCGACCGGATGATCGCCTTGCCGCCTTCCGGCGTGGCGACGCTATCGGTGTTGGCCACCGCCTCTCCGCCCGCCGCGCGGATTTCGGCGGCAAGCGCCTCGGCCGGACCTTCGTCGGTGGCATCGCCCGCCATCGAGACGCCGGGATCGTTGACAACGATCTTGCAGCCCCGGCTCGCCAGCAAGAGCGCATGCGCCCGCCCAAGCCCCCGCCCGCCGCCGGTGATGACGGCAACACGGTTATCGAAGCGCAGGTCAGCCATCAGGGAATCCTCTCGAGTTCTTTACGCCAGCCTTGCCCGGTGCACGGGGTCAGGCAACCACTCCGGCATGACGCAGCTGCGCAATTCGCTCCGGCGAAAGATCGAGCACCTGCTCCAGAATGGCATCGGTGTGCTCGCCCAGCACCGGCGGCGCCGTCGGCACGGGCTGCTGCGCATCGGTAAACCGGATCGATCGATTGAGGATGGGGATCGGCCCCAGCGTCTTGTGCTGCGTTTCCACCACCATCTCGCGTTCCACTGCCTGCGGCTGCGCCAGCGCCTCGGACACGCCCAGGATCGGCGCGTGCGGCACTTCGTGCGCGGTGAAGATCGCCACCAGTTCGTCCACGCTGTGCCGCTCGGTAAAGGCGGTCACGATGGCGTTGACCTCGGCCCGCGCATCGCGGCGCTTTTCCAGCGTGTCGTAGCGCGGATCTTCGGTCAGTTCCGGTCGCTCGATGGAACGGCAGATGCGGCTCCAGAACCCCGGCGTCAGGCAGGCGATGACGATCGAGCCTTCGCGCGCCGGGAAGATGCCGTAGGGCACGAGGTTGGGATGCTGCGATCCCACCCGGCTGGGATCGGTGCCGTTGAAAAAAGCCAATTGCGCGATGTAGCCCAGCATCCCGATCAGCCCGTCCATCAGGCTGACGTCGATATGCCTGCCTTCGCCGGTCCGCTCACGCTCGTAAAGGGCTGAAAGGATGCCGATGGGACCGTTAATCCCGCCGACCAGATCGCCCAGCGGAATGCCCAGCTTGGTCGGCAGCCCGTCCGGCTCGCCGTTCATCGAGAGCGCGCCGGACATGGCCTGAAGCACGATGTCGAAACTGGGCCGGTCGCGCAGCGGGCCGGTCTGGCCATAGCCGGAGATCGAGCAGTAGATCAGGCGCGGATTGATCGCCCTCATGACTTCGTAGCCAAGGCCGAGCCGGTCCATCACGCCGGGGCGGTAGTTCTCCACCAGCACGTCGCACCGGGCCGCCAGATCACGCACCAGCGCCAAGCCTTCCTCGCTCTTGAGGTCGACGACGATGGATTTCTTGCCGCGATTGACCGCGAGGTAATAGTGGCTCTCGCCATCGCGGGTCGGCGGGAAAGTACGGGTTTCGTCCCCGGTGCCGGGCGGTTCGATCTTGAACACTTCCGCGCCCATGTCGGCCAGCGCGAGGCTGGCGGCAGGCCCCGCCAGTACACGGGTAAAATCGATAACGCGCACCCCCGCCAGCGGGCCGGGCCAATCGGTGGTCATCTCGTTCTCTCTTGCTGCGGGCCGATCCCGCAAGACAGCCCCCGATGCTGCGCCATGCTGCAACGGCGCACAAGCTGCGCGGACAGGGAACGCGGCGGCGATGCGCCGACGTTCCCCTGCCGCCCGATCGTCAGCTCCGGCTGGGCAGTTCCGCAACGGCGGTGCCGAAGGCCGAGAGTTCGCCGCGATGGGTGGTGGCCTTCTGCGCCACTTCGACGAACTTCTTGCCGCCTTCCTCGAACTTGCGCGTCACTTCGCCGGTGATGACGATGGCGTCACCATCCGGGTTGTGGCGGCGGATCTGGCAGTCGGACCTGGTGAGGAAGCCGTCGTCGCCAATCCAGTCGGTCATGTGGTGCGTCAGCCACGAGCAGCGCTCCGGACCGTAGTCGTAAGCACCCGGAGCGCCCACTTCGAGAGCGAAGGCCTCGTCCCAGTGCACGCGCTCAGGGCAGTCCGGCACGTTGAAGCGGTTGCGGATGCCCAGGCCCGGGTGGGCCTTCTGCATCTTGTAGGCCAGCTTGTTGGCGCGGATGTAGAGGCCGCCCCAGCCCTGCGCATAGCAGATGAAGCCGGTGACGGTCATCGGGCCCTTCATCATCGGCGGCAGCTTGTCGCCGACATTCACGTCCTCGAAGTAACGCGGGGTGGCGCCGCGGATCTCTTCCTGGTCGTAGATGTCGTAGAATTCGTCGAGCTGTTCCTGCGTGAAGGGCTCCACGCGGCCGCGCGCTTCGGTGTACTTGGTGCCGCGCTCGCGCGCCTCGTCACGGTCGGTGCGGAACACCCACGAATCCGCCCCGGCAACCTGCTCGCCGTTCTGGTTGAAGAAGTCGACGTGGTAGATCTGCTGGAACGAACGACCGGCGAACTTGGTCTGGTGCTCGACCAGGTCCTTCAGGTAGGCGACCGTAGTGATGGTGTCGCCTCGCAGCACCGGCTTGTTCCAGGTCCAGTCCGCACCCGCCCACATGGCGTGCACGCCCGAAAGACCACCGCAATAGCCCGAGACGATGCGGCTGGTGGTGAACAGGAACGAAGGCAGCGCGACAACCGAGCCGTACTTCGTCTTCGCGGCATAGTCCGGATCGCACCACAGCGGATTGTCGTCGCCGATGCCGTGGGCATAGTGGCGGATCGCGTCGCGGGTGGCCTCGTAGTTCCACGGTTCGACGGTGTTCTCGATTTTAACGCCGATGCGCGCGCGCAGATCGTCGAGGCCGGCCTCGGTGATCTTGGGGAACTTGGTGGTAGGCTCTGCTGTGGTTGCCATTTCGGTACTCTCCTCAATTTCCGAGATATGTTTCAGCCGACCGCTTCAGCAGCCTTCGCCGCCTCCCGGTCGCGCAGCATCTTGCGGTGGACCTTGCCCGCCGGGTTCTTGGGAAGCTCGTCCACAAACTCCACGATGCGCGGGAATTCGTGCTGGGCCAGCCGTTCGCGGGTGAAGTCCTGAAGCGCCTTGACGAAGGCATCGTCGCCCGCGCGGTTGGCGACGACGAAAGCCTTCACCACTTGCCCGCGCTGTTCGTCCGGCACACCGATCACGCCGCATTCGAGGACATTCTCATGCCGCAGCATGGTGTTCTCGATCTCGACGGCGGACATCGTCCAGCCGGCCGAGATGATCACGTCGTCGGCGCGGCCGCAGTGGTAGAAATAGCCTTCGTCATCGATCTTCGCGCGGTCCTTGGTGGTCATCCACCCGCCGCCCTGACCATTTTTGGCGCGCCAGAGCATCAGCTCGCCGATTTCGCCCGGAGCGGTGGGGGTGCCATCGGGACGTTGCACTTCCAGCTTCTGCCCCGGCACCGCCTTGCCCAGCGATCCCGGCTTCACCGTGAAGTCCTGCGCACCCGGATAGTTTACCAGCACCACGCCGATCTCGGTGGTGCCGTACATCGAGCAAACCGGAACCTTGAAAGCTCCGTCGATGAATTCCAGCGTTGCCGGATCGATCGGTTCTCCGGTGTAGGACAGCTTGCGGAAGTGGAACTTGTAGTCCCCCGCCGCGCCGCTGTTCTTCATCATCCGGTAGTGCGTCGCCGCCGCCGACATGTTGGTAATGCCATAATCGTCCAGCGCCTTCATCAGCCGCACCGGATCGAAACGTCCTGCAAATGTTCCAGTGGTGACGCCAAGGCCCAGCGGCGCCAGCGTTCCATGCCACAGGCCATGGCCCCATGCGGGCGAGGACGGGCAGAAGAACTCGTCGCCTTCCCCGTTTGCGGTCTTGGGCCGAATCCCGGTCCCGTAAAGCGCCGCGAACATCAGCGTGACCAGTGCCTTGTGCGTGTGCTTCACCGCTTCGGGCAGTTCGCGCGTGGTGCCGCTGGTGTACTGGAACACGGCAAGGTCGCTCGCCTTCGTCTTAGGCTCGTAAGCCGCCGGGAACTTCGCGATCTCGTCCAGCAGGCCCTGGTCGGCGACGATCACCCGCAGACCGTTTTCCGCCGTCACCGCCCCGCGCGCGAGGTCCGCCTTCTCGGCATTGGTGATCAGGATCGCGGGCTTGCAGTCGTCGATGCGCAGCTTCAGCGCGTCCGGACCGAACAGCGTGAACAGCGGCACCGAGATCGCCCCGGTCTGCATCGCGCCGAACAGGCAGACGTAGAACGGCAGCGAGGGTTCGAGCATGAAAGCGATGCGTTCGCCCGGCTGCACGCCCTCGGCATCGAGCCAGTGGGCGAACCGCGCGGCCCCGGTGGAGATCAGATCGAAGCTGAGGATTTCATCGCGACCATCTGCATGGGCGATCCGCACCGCCGCCCGGCCCGACCCGTCGGCATGACGGGTGATGCATTCGTGCGCGATATTGAGCATCTCGCGGTCGCCATCGAACAGCGCCCATAGCGCGGCCGACGAGGCTTGGGCCTGCGCGTCGGCATAGCTTGTCAGTTCGGTCAGCCTAACCATCGGTCATCCCACTCCACCCCGACGCGACTCAGCGGCCGGTCATTTGTCCTTGTGTTCAACAAAGGTGATGAAGCAGGCTTGTTTTGTAAATATTGAATGTTATTCTATATATTGAATGCCCAAATCAGATTCTCTCGAAGACGCCGTGCGCGCCAGCAAGGCCCCCGCCATCGCCCGGGCGGCAGCGGTGTTGCGCCTGCTGGGAAAGCGCGGGGCGCCGATGGGGGTGCAAGCCATCGCCCGCGAACTGAACCTCGTGCCCAGCACCTGCCTCTACGTCTTGCGGGCGCTGGTTACCGAGGATCTCGTGGCCTTCGATGCGGATACCAAGCGCTACGCGCTCGACGCGGGCGTGCTCACTCTGGCCCGCGCCTGGCTGCGCCGGGACCAGTTCAACGACCTCGCCCAGCCTGTTCTCGACCGCATCGCCCGCGAATTCGGACTGACGACGCTGGGGGTCCAGATCTTCGGACTGGACCACATCATCGTCACGGCGATGTCGCAGTCCGGGCAGAACTTCCAGCTCTCGACGCAAGTCGGCAGCCGCTTCCCGGCGCTGGTTTCCGCCACCGGACGCTGCATCGCGGCTTTCGGCGGATACGACCTGGCAGACCTGAAGCCGCGTTTCGACACGCTGCGCTGGGACGAGGCCCCGTCCTGGAACGATTGGTGCGCGCAAGTCGCGGAGGCCCGCGCGACAGAGGTGGCGGTAGATGCCGGGCACTATATCTCCGGCGTCACCGTCGTCGCCGCGCCGGTATGGAAAAGCGGACGCGAGGCGGGGCGCGTGCCGAGCCATGCCCTGGTCGCCATCGGCATCGGCGGCGCAATGCGCAGTGAATTGCCGCGCCTGAAAGAGGCGCTGGCAGCGGCGGCCCGCTCGCTCAGCGAGCAGCTGGCCGGTTAAGGCGCAGCCCCTCAGCCGCGATAGCAGCCCCGCAGGATCTCCAGGAACTGGCTCGCCGGCACGCCCCCGGCATGGAGCAATCCGACTTCCCGCGTGAGTTCGAAATCGCGCACCGCAACGAAGCGTACCGAGCCATCCGCGAAGCCTTCCGGCATCATGCCGACCCCGGCGCCGCTCCGAATTACCGAGAGGACGCGCTCGTCGCTGGTGGTCTTGAGCACGAAGCGGGGGCGTACGCCGCGCTGGGTGAAGAAGCGGTTGATCTCGGGCAGAGCCTCGCAATGGCGGCGAAGGGCCATGCGGTCCTGCGCGAGTTGCTCCGCAAGCACCTCGCGTTCACCGGCCAGCGGATGGCCGGGCGGCAGTACCATCATGTAGCGCTCGCGGGACAGCACTTCGGGCTGATAGCGGGCGTGATGCGGCCTTACGACGGTAAGCGCCACGTCGATCCTTCCGCGTTCCAGCCGCTCAGCCAGATCACGCTCGCTGCCGTCGAGCAGTTCCAGCGTCTCGCCCGAACGCTCGCGATGCTCTGCCAAGGCGCGGCCGATCAGGTGGGTGGGGATAGTATTCAGGACACCGACGCGCAGCAGGCTGGGCTCTGCGGGTTCGGCCAGTTCGACCAGAGCGTGCTCGTATTCGGCGGCGATGCGGCGGGCGCGGACAAGGAACCGGCTGCCCGCCGGGGTCAGGGCAACGCGCTGGCGATCCCTGTCGAACAGGCGCGCGCCCAGTTCGCGTTCCAGCTTGGCGATTCCCGCCGAAAGCGTCGGCTGCGTGACGGCCACGCTACGCGCCGCGCGGCTGAAATTGCCGGTTTCGGCCACGGCCAGGAAATAGCGCAGCAGATATTGGTCGATCATAGACAATATCTATTACGAAGGGCGGAAACTTTCAATTTCCGCTGAGGCTTGCGCTTGTCTACAGTGGCGAGACAAATCGTTCGAACTTGGGAAGAGGCCGAAACGGCCGGACCGGAGAAACAAGCATGAGCGCACCGGTGCTCCAAACCAGCCTGAATCTCGACAGCCCCGAAGCACAGGCGCGGGACCGGCACAACCGTGCGCTGGTCGCGCAGCTGCACGCCAAGGTCGCCACGGCGGCGCTCGGCGGGAACGCAAAATCGCGCGAACGCCATGTTGCGCGGGGCAAGCTCCTGCCGCGCGAACGCGTGGAGCGGCTGCTCGATCCCGGCTCGCCCCTGCTGGAACTGGGCCAGCTTGCCGCCGAGGGCCTCTACGAGGACGACATTCCCGGCGCGGGCCTGATTACCGCCATCGGCACCGTCTCCGGCCGCCAGTGCATGATCGTCTGCAACGATGCCACCGTGAAAGGCGGCACCTATTACCCGATCACCGTGAAGAAGCACGTCCGCGCGCAGGAAATCGCCCAGGAAAACAACCTGCCGTGCATCTACCTCGTCGACAGCGGCGGCGCCAACCTGCCGCATCAGGCCGAGGTGTTTCCGGACCGCGATCACTTCGGCCGCATCTTCTTCAACCAGGCGCAGATGTCATCGAAAGGCATTCCGCAAGTCGCCTGCGTGATGGGAAGCTGCACCGCCGGAGGCGCCTATGTTCCGGCGATGAGCGACGAATCGGTGATCGTGAAGGAACAGGGCACGATCTTCCTCGCCGGTCCGCCGCTGGTGCAGGCGGCGACGGGCGAAGTGATCTCGGCCGAGGATCTGGGCGGCGGCGATCTCCACAGCCGCAAGTCGGGTGTGACCGACCATCTCGCCGACAATGACGAACATGCGCTGACCATCGTGCGCGATATCGTCAGCCATCTCGGCCCGCTGCATCACCACGACCAGCCGCTGCGGACCCCGCGTCCGCCCAAGTACGATCCCGAGGAACTCTACGCGATCGTGCCGGAGGACGTGCGCGCGCCTTACGACGTACATGAGGTGATCGCCCGCATCGTCGACGGCAGCGAGTTCCACGAGTTCAAGGCGCTCTACGGCAGTACGCTGGTCTGCGGTTTCGCGCATATCCACGGGCAGCCGGTGGCGATCCTCGCCAACAACGGCGTGCTGTTCTCGGAGTCCGCCCAGAAAGGCGCGCACTTCATCGAACTGGCCTGCCAGCGCCGCATTCCGCTGCTGTTCCTCCAGAACATCTCGGGCTTCATGGTCGGCGGCAAGTACGAGGCCGAGGGCATCGCCAAGCACGGAGCCAAGCTCGTCACCGCGGTCGCCACCGCCACGGTGCCGAAGATCACCGTGCTGATCGGCGGCTCGTTCGGCGCCGGCAATTACGGCATGTGCGGGCGCGCCTACGATCCGCGCTTCCTGTTCACCTGGCCCAATGCCCGCATCTCGGTGATGGGCGGCGAGCAGGCCGCCTCGGTGCTGGCGACCGTCCACCGCGACGCCGCCAAGTGGTCGCTCAATGAAGCAGAGGCGTTCAAGGCGCCGATCCGCCAGAAGTACGAAGATGAGGGCAACCCCTATTACGCCACCGCGCGGCTGTGGGACGATGGCGTGATCGACCCGGCGCAGACCCGCGACGTCCTTGGCCTGGCGCTTGCGGCGTGCCTCGAAGCGCCGATTCCGGAGGCACCCCGCTTCGGGGTGTTCCGGATGTGAGCGGCGGAACGGGAGACAAGACATGATCCAATCGCTTCTGATCGCCAATCGCGGCGAAATCGCCTGCCGCGTCATCCGGACTGCCCGCCAGATGGGCATTCGCACCGTCGCGGTCTATTCCGACGCGGACGCCGATGCGCTGCATGTGCGCGAGGCGGACGAGGCCGTGCATATCGGCCCCTCGGCCGTACGCGAGAGCTACCTCGTCGGTGAGAAGATCATCGCCGCCGCAAGGCAGACCGGCGCCGAGGCGATCCACCCCGGCTACGGCTTCCTGTCGGAAAATGCCGAGTTCGCGCAGGCGGTGATGGACGCCGGGCTGGTCTGGGTCGGCCCGAATCCGTCGTCGATCACCGCGATGGGCCTCAAGGACGCGGCCAAGACGCTGATGGCGGAGGCCGGGGTTCCGGTGACGCCGGGCTACATGGGCGCGAACCAGGAACCCGCTTTCCTGGCCGAAGAAGCCGCGAAGATCGGCTATCCGGTGCTCATCAAGGCCGTTGCGGGCGGCGGCGGCAAGGGCATGCGGCTGGTCGAAGCATCCGAGGCCTTCGTAGACGCGCTCGCCTCGTGCAAGCGCGAGGCGGCATCCTCGTTCGGCAACGACCATGTGTTGATCGAAAAGTACATCGCCTCGCCCCGCCATATCGAGGTGCAGGTCTTCGGCGACAGCCACGGCAATGTCGTGCACTTGTTCGAGCGCGATTGCTCGCTCCAGCGCCGCCACCAGAAGGTGATCGAGGAAGCCCCCGCGCCCGGCATGGATGCGGCGACGCGCGAGGCGCTTTGCGCGGCGGCGGTGCGTGCAGCGAAGGCAGTCGACTATGTCGGCGCGGGCACCATCGAATTCATCGCCGACGGCTCGGGCAAGCTCTCTGCCGACCGGATCTGGTTCATGGAAATGAACACGCGCCTTCAGGTCGAGCATCCGGTGACCGAGGAGATCACCGGCGTCGATCTCGTCGAATGGCAGCTTGTGGTGGCGAGCGGCGGGAAGCTGCCGAAGTCCCAGGAAGACCTCACTATCGACGGCTGGGCCATGGAAGCCCGCCTCTATGCCGAGGACCCCGCCAAGGGCTTCCTCCCCAGCATCGGTAAGCTGGAACTGCTGGAGTTCGGTGACGCAGAAGGAGGCCGCATCGACACCGGCGTCTACGAAGGCGCCGAAGTCTCGCCGTTCTACGATCCAATGATCGCCAAAGTGATCGCCTGGGGCGAGGACCGCGACGAAGCGCGCGAACGACTGGGCGAGATGCTGGAAGACAGCGCCGTCTGGCCGGTGCGCACCAATGCCTCGTTTCTCGTCAAAGCCTTGCAGCATCCCGACTTCGCGGCGGGGAAGGTCGATACCGGCCTGATCGGCCGCGACGGCGCGGCGATGGCCGAGGCGCCGGTGCCCTCGGACGAAGTGCTGGAAGCCGCTGCCAATTCCCTCGTGCCTGTCACGCCGCTTGCCGGTTTCCGCCTCAATGCGGCACCGGCGCGGTCGGCGTGGTTCTCGCTCGACGGCGAGAAAGTGGAGATCGCGCTGACGGGGGAAGGCAGCGAGGAACCCGACGAAGCCGTGCTCGTCACCGAGCAGGGACAAGCCTGGTTGCTCACCCCATGGCGCCGCGACGGCGTGCATGGCGGGGCGGATGCCTCGGGCGCGATCCTCGCTCCGATGCCGGGTAAGGTGATCGCCGTGGACGTCACCAAGGGACAGACGGTGACGAAAGGGCAGAAGCTGCTAACGCTCGAAGCCATGAAGATGGAACACACCCTCACCGCCCCGTTCGACGGCGTGGTGGCCGAACTCGAAGCCGTGGCCGGAGCGCAAGTCCAGGTCGAGGCGCTGCTGGCCCGAATCGAGGAAACTGCGGCATGAGCGACGAACTGGTCATGCGAGGCGCGCGGGAGGACGATCTTCCCGCCATCGTCGTCATGCTGGCGCAGGACCAGATCGGCGATGCCGACGATGCCGACCTGCCGCTCGATCCGGCCTATCGCGAAGCCTTCCGCGCGATCGACGCTTCGCCGGATCAGTTGCTCATGGTCGCGGAGTTCGAAGGGCGGATCGTCGGCACGATGCAGCTTACCTTCATCCCCGGCCTGCTGATGCGCGGGGCCTGGCGCGGCCAGATCGAAGCGGTGCGGATCGACAGTTCGGTACGCGGTCAGGGCCTCGGCTCGCGGATGATCGAATGGGCCGTCGAGCGCTGCCGCGAGCGGGGCTGCAAGCTGGTCCAGCTGACGTCTAACAATGCGCGCACCGATGCGCACCGCTTTTACGAACGGCTGGGCTGGAGCAAGAGCCACGCCGGTTTCAAGCTCATGCTCGACCAGAGGGACTGACAATGCCGGGCCGTTTCTTCGACGAATGGACGGTGGGCGACCGGATCACCCACCAGCCGAGCCGCACCGTCACCGAGACCGACAACCTGATGTTCTCGGCCATGACCCACAACATGCAGCCGCTACACCTCGACGCGGAATTCGCGAAGAACAGCGAGTTCGGGCAGATCCTGGTCAACTCCACTTTCACTTTCAGCCTCGCCGTGGGCCTGTCGATCGCGGATACGACGGTGGGCACGCTCGTCGCCAACCTCGGCTTCGACAAAGTGGTGACGCCGAAACCAACCTTCATCGGCGATACGCTCACCTGCACGAGCGAAGTCGTCGAAATGCGCGAGAGCAAGTCGCGGCCCTCGCAGGGCATCGTGGTGTTCCGCCACGAACTGACCAACCAGCGCGGCGAAGTGGCGCTCTCCTGCCTGCGCAGCGTATTGCTAAAGAAGAAGGGCGCCTGATCGCGCTTGGCGCAACGCCCACATTCCGCGGGTCTGGGGGATCATCCCCCAGAATTCCTGTTTCCCTTCTTCAAACCGCCTCCCGCAGCACCTCCACCAATCGGGGCACATCGGCCAGCGCACGCAAGGCATCGTTGAGATGCGTGCAGCCTTCCGGACCGCGCAGCATTTCCAGCACATCCTCCCGCACCCCGCGCAAGTTCCGGCCGACCAGCCGCGCAACATTATGGACGGCGCCGGGGCATTCGCGGAACGGCAGGATGCGCGCCTCAGGAGCGAGACTCAGCACTTCCAGCGTCTCTGCATCGACGGTCGCGCCAAGGTCGTACTCGTGGATGGCGACGCGGCCGCCTTCGCGCAGCTTCGCGCTGTCCTGAAAGGCCGAGGCAATGCGAATCAGGCCGCCGTCACGCGTCACATCGATGCGGCGGGCGCGGCGAAAGCCGGGGCCTTCGTGTTCGAGGAACGGGTGCCAGCCTTCGGGATCGGCGGGATTGCGCAAGTGCCCTGCATCCGCATCGGCCACGTTTTCCAGCGCCATGCCGCCGGTGACGCCGCTGTTGCCCTCCTGAAGCCCCCAACAGACGTTGGCGCGCTGGGCCAGCACCGGATTGTCCTCATGGCCGCCGCCCAGCCGTTTCTTCAGCATTTCTATCCGCTCTGGAAACCACTGGCCCCATGCGAAGGAGGATACCAGCGCGGTCCCGGAAAGGTCGTCGAGCACGAGGTAGAGCGGATCGGCCTTCGCAATCAGTTCCGGCATGATCTCGCGCAAGCTCATGCGCAAGTGTCCACCTGCGCGGACACCGACAAGCTGATCGAGGTTTGCCGGGGCAAGCTTCGCGGCGATTTCGGTGATCGTGTTGTCCTCGCTCATCCGCAGCGAGAATTCGCCCGTGGCCAGCGTGCGACCACGACCGTCCGGCCCGGTCAGATAGTCGCGCGCACGGCCGACGAACAGACGCTGGCCATCTACCCCATCGGGCCAGGCGACGTCGATGCTGGAGGTGCGGCGCAGCGAATTGACGGGGCGAGGCGGCGCCGGATTGGCCGTCCGGCGCGGAGGCGGCGGGTAATGAACGGTCATGGCGGCATCCTGCCCTTCTGTTATCGCCGGTCAGCGTGACATTTTCGTCCGCCGCTTGCCTAGAGGCCGCTGGCGGAAAATGCCTTCCCGCGTTCACCAATCGCGCAGGCGCTGGCTGGAACCTCTCGATCGGTCGGCGGTTGCCTCGCTATCCGGGGCTGCATATCTCCACGGCAGCCTGCGGCCTCGGGAATGGGGCGCGCGCAAAACCAGCGAGGATCCGCAAGACGATGGCTTTCACCGATTTCCTCCGGCAGCAGTGCTACATCGACGGCCAGTGGTGCGATGCCGACAGCGGAGCCACGTTCGAAGTGACCGATCCCGGCAGCGGCGCGGTGCTGGGCACGGTGCCG